>Ga0209810_1000093_pt1 | contig 275681 bp, 246 predicted proteins | sample Coa_R1_7_FD_187159 | JGI IMG/M metagenome (GOLD analysis project Ga0209810, IMG submission 187159) | Surface soil microbial communities from Centralia Pennsylvania, which are recovering from an underground coalmine fire - Coalmine... | ecosystem: Environmental > Terrestrial > Soil >...
TATCCGTGGGTATTTGTCCACGTTGCGCAAACAAGGGCTTCCTCTCTTGTCGGCTTTGCAGACCACGCTCTCTGGTCATCCGCTTCTTCCCTCTTTTGAGGCAACTTGAGCGAACCTAGGCAGTTACGTTTCCAGTCGCGCTAACAGTCAGAAACATAATGAAATTTGGATACGTTTCGCCTGTTAAGTGGTGATTTGTATAGTGGCAAACAACACAACCAACCTGGTCGGTGTAATACGCTGTATCAGTATCCTGCCATGAAATTTCGAATTCGTCGTAGAGAGTAGATGGACCGGTTCCATATGAACCCTCACAACCATTGGTAACGAGCATTTTCTGATTAACATTCGTAACGACACCGGGACCACCACAAGTACTATATGTAGAACCTGAGAGTAATATTTCATTAGGTCCATCATATGATATACCCGCAGCTTCAGAGAGACAGGGGGAAGTATAAACAAATTGATGGGGGTGCTTGGCGTGAGGGTGTGGCTTGGTAGTTGCAAGGGCGGATGATACTCCCGTGAAATCCAGAGGAAGTGTAACAATGCATGCTAGTAGTAAAGCGAACAAAAAGCTCTTCATGATAGTGCGAGTAGTTTTGAACATTAGAGTTTCCTTTCTTTGTGTCCACAGGGTGTGGCGTGTAAATGTTTAAGGTTTCCCGGCAAAAATGCAGGCTAGATGAGCGGCAAGGGTTAAGTTTAAAGATTGCTCTACACCTTACCCGTTCTGCTAAGCAGAGCCAATAGGCAAAGGATACTTGAAAATTCTACGAAAAAGAAGAGGAAAAAAGCCCCTCTGAGGGGAAAAAGCCCCCCAAAAAAGAGGATGTATTGGGGAAGCAATCAAGCAAATAGGCAGAAAAGGCAAAACAAAGATCAAGACTGGGCAGCGAGGAGTAAATAGCCATATCTCGAAACACGATGTATACTCAGTCCTGCAAGCTGCAATTTATTGCGAATCTTATCAATATGCTTATTCAGTCTCTTTTGAGTACTTCGATCTAATTCACAAGAAAACGCTTCTCGGGCAAGTTGAGAATCCGCTACAGGGTGCCCACTCAGCAGGGATAGAAGCAACTGATACTCGATAGGAGTAAACTTTATTATAAGTGAGTCTACAATCAGGATCCCACTCTCATCATTCCGGTAAATGCGACGTGTTCCAATGGAGGGGCAAGAAACAAGCTCCGATGATATAAGGCACTCTCTCATCATAATAAATTTCAAATTCCGGGTCGACGAAAACCAGCTTGCTCTCTGCATCAACGGGCGAGCTTAAGGCTCTAATCAGTAGGGTTCGTGCGTATGCAAGAGAGAAGAAAAGTTGAAAGTTATAGATTCACTTTCTTAAACGAAAGGTTATATGGCTGTATTTATCATAATATACTTATCGGGTGATTGTCAATGGTATTTCTATTAAAATAAGAAAATCTAGAAATCTTGTTCAGGACAAGCATAAAAAATTTCTCTGAACTTTTGTAACATACTCGTGGATATATGGTGGTTAAGGAGAAGTTCCAGATGCTAAATTGACGAATTTTTTCCGGGAGGTGAAGAACTGGCACGATATTTACCTATTCTTCCTGCTTTGACCTAACGTGAGAGCAGTTCTGTATGTAATCAGCCTGGTCCCTCTATTCTAAAGGGAAGTTAGACGTATTGGTCATGGTACGGCCAGGGGCTGTGTCTCTTTTCCCGTAAATACCGGTGGCAATGGCTTGCGCCGGCGTAGCTGGAACCAGTTGAAGAGATAGGCGAGGGTCAATAGCAGAAGTAGCCCGTCACGCAAGGCAACCGCCGGAATGAATCCCGGGACATAAGGTGCCAGAGTAGCGTCCGCGGTACGCAAATAGAAGTAAGGGTAAATCACGGTAGTGAGCAGCGAAATAGTGGTCCAGCTAAGCACCCAGAAGCGATTGTATGCGCCGCTGTAGGCCAGCAGGGGAATGATCCATATCAGGTATTGCGGGCTGAACACTTTGCCGGTGACAATGAAGACAAGCAATATGGCAATAAAGGCCTGCACAACATCAATTTTCCCGCGCCACTGCAGCCAGATTGTGTAGACGTAGCCCAGCACTAACAGTACATCAAACAGGAGTGATACGGGTTGGCCTAGAACACTGACCAGGTTGACCGAGCCATAGGTGTAGACGACCTGGACGGGAAAGCCGAGTTGCGTTCCTAACCAGACGAGTGTGCTGCCGGTAGCCTCGACTTGAACAGGGCGGTTCGCGAAATAGCTCAACTGGCTCAATACGGCTCCATTGAAATCAAAGAGCGCGAAGAATCCGGTAATACCTATAATAACGGCGAAGAAGATGAGCGTATTTTTCCAGCGCCAGTGAGGTATGCCTCGCACTAAACGGCCCAGTTCACCTGGCAGAGTTTGTATTGTCAACGATCCGGGTGGGATAGAGAGCATCTGCGCGTCATGTTGTTCAGCAATAAAGAGCGCGGGCAGGAGCAAAATAGGATAGATTTTGAGCAGGAAGCCGAAAGCCAGGGCAATATATGCCGCCGTCCAATGCTTGCGTTCTGCCGCGATGAGACATAGGAGTGTGAGCACGGCGGGTACGAGGTCAAAGCGCGCCTGGGCGGTGGCCCATGCACCAATTAACAGGAAGACCGCGAATGCCAACGCCGCCCCGCGTGGAGCGTAACGCAACAATAGCCAGTAAATCAGCACGGACATCAGCGCCATGAGTATAGCAAACATGAGCTGGTAATAGTAGAGCGGCGCGATGAGGGCTAACGAGAAGACCACGACGGTGAGCGGGGGGTACTCCAGGGGAAGCATATGAAATGGTGGCTGCGACTGGGCTACGGAAGAGGTATTCAGAAATGCGCATTGAACACCAGGCAGTAACTTCTCGCCGCTGCTGCCTAGCCAGTAGGTGAGGGCGTAGCATTCGTAGCGCGCCCCATCGGTATGAGTCCAGAAAAATTGCCAGGACGCGCCCAGAAACATCAGGATAATTACTACGATAATGGGTAGATAGGCGATAATACCCCTTCGCGCTACCAACGCATTCCAGAAAATAGTAAGGGGTCTGTCATTATTCGATTTGACTAACGCTTTCTCCGAGGCTTTTTCTTGTATCATTTTGAATTTCGCTCGTGCAATAATCGGTTTGACAAGATCTTCCGGGCGGTGCTAGAATACTGGACGATAGACCGTCGTGTCGCTTGTGCGTTTATTTCATAACTTCGCACATTGTGCAAGACGATTTGCCGGCTTAGCCAGTAACGTTTCTATCCGCTAAGTTTCACACTAACAATACGTCTGGAAGGATACATGCGAATGAGTACTGCTACCCATGCAGAGACAAACACATTAAAAGTTGGTGATGTCGCACCCGATTTCACACTGAAGACGAATAACCGTGAAGATTGGCGTTTGAGCGATTTTCGTGGCAAGAAAAATGTCGTACTTGCCTTCGTCCCTTTTGCTTTCAGCAAGGTTTGCTCGGCGCAGCTACCATCATATGAGGCCGAACTGGATCGCTTTAAGGACTTTGACGCGGAAGTCGTCAGTATCAGCATGGACAGCACCCATGCCTTAAATGCCTGGGCTAAATCGATGAATACCTCGTTTCCCTTGCTCTCGGATTTTTACCCCCAGGGAAAAGTGGTCGATTTGTATGGGTTGCGCAACCCGGCTGGAATGTCGAATCGAGCGGTGCTCGTCATCGACAAAGAAGGCATCATCCGCTTTATCGAAGTGCAGGACAGTCCCGGCAATATGCCAGACAATGAGAATTTGTTCGAGGCGCTGCGCAAGCTGTAGCTAAACATTCTCCGGGTTCAACGAATTCGGACTGAATGCTATCGAAAGGGTGGGCTGGAAGACAAGCTCATGGAAAATGATGCCCATGCGCTCGGGTGGATAAGGCATATCGTGTTCCAGCCACCATTGGAGCAGGCCGATGGAAGAGTTGACAAGATGGTAAGCCGCGACCTCAGATGGTACAGCACTTCCCTCTAAAGGAATGTTCTGATTCAATACTTCATCGGTAGCGATATCGATGATGTGTTCCATCAGGGGAGTGCTGCTGCGACTGCTCAGTAAGACGCGGATTATGCTATTGTTTTCCTGTACATAATGGAACAGGGTTTTGCCGAGAGCAACCGCATCCTCGCCCGGACCCATTGGTAAAAGATTTTTTAGCTCGGCAAGCACTACTTCCGATACTTCTTGCAGCAAGGCATCCTTATCGTGGTAGTGGCGGAAAAACGTGGCGTATCCTACATCAGCCTTGTCGGTAATATCACGGATGGTGACGGCATCATAGCCTTTCTCCAGCGTCAAATCGATGAGAGCTTTCGCCAGCAGATGCTGTGTCCGTTTTACTCGTCTATCCTGCACATCCATGTCAAAAATTCCTCCCAGAAGTTTATTTCATAACATCATATCATGTTTTTCAGTTACTTTCCTGCTGGCGGATTGGTTGCCAATCGCTGCTGTCATAATCTGGATAGGTGATTTCCCAGGGATGCCCTGGTTCTTCGCGCGCTTCCCAGCGCCTGAGCGCATCCAGCAATACTTTGCGCTGCAAGTTGTTCTGGTGTGGCCCACCGAGGCTATTGCCCAGCTTGAAATGATATGGTGCGATTGAGCGAGGCGGCCCGGCCTGCTGCGATTGTTCGGGGGCGACGGTAATCAGGACGGTCGGAATGCCAACCATCTCTATTTCGCGCTGGATGATGGCGCTTACCCTGTGGCAGAGGGGGCAGCCTGCCGTAAGCACAACACCATCGGCTTTGGAGCGTAAGATTACTTTAGCCATCTCAGGAGCCGCTCGCTCATACAGATCGCGGAAGTTCTGTGTGTAGCCCATGAATCCGAGGTGCTTATCGCTTACTCCGGCGATGATGCCCTCTTCTGCCAGTTCGCGCAAACGGTCGATGGGAAAAACGACATTGATGTCCTCATCAGCATCGTGGTGGTCGTAATGATCGTGCGTAACCATTAATTGCTCGCTCCGCACATCTCCCGGTATAACACGCCAGCTATTATCGCCGTCAACATTGAACGGTTCCTGGTCTTTTAAATGAACGCCTGCCGTTGTAACGAGCGCGAACGAGGTCTGATTCAATTCGCGAGAGCGTGGGGTATAAGGAATGCAGCGTTTTGACATTGCCATGATTTGATCGTCCTTTACCGAATTTTTTGCTATAGTCAGGTGTTCCTAATAGTATATATCAGTTTTGCCCGCGATTGCTTTTTTGTGCTACTATAAAACTCGCAGGCACTATTTTTCTTTCTCCAATGGTGCCGGCAAACAGCTTGAGAAGGCAGGTTCTATGGATGTGTCTAATGCTCCTCGTAGACTGACGGTTCGCCAGCAACTGATCCTCAGCGTCTTCTGGTTCTCACTCAATGCGCAATCTGCCGCCCTTTTGCCGATTGTAATACCGCTCCAGATTTTGCTATTTGTGCCGCGGGGTGAGGTAGGAAATGCTCAGCAGGCGGTGCTGCTGGGCTGGATTTCGGCGGTGGGAGCGGTTGTCTCGCTGGTTCTACCACCGGTCTTCGGCATGTTGTCCGACCATACAACCAGCAGGTATGGGCGCCGGCGGCCCTATATTGTTGCTGGAACTGCACTGCTGTTGCTGAGCGCTTTGTTACTGGCGCTGGCCGGTAATGTCATCATTTTTGTCCTGGCCCTGGTCATCAATCAGATTGGCAGTAATGCAGCCAATGCTGCTTACCAGGCGCTTTTGCCGGATCGCGTGCCAAAGGAGCAGCGCGGTGAGGCTTCCGGGTACGTAGGCCTGATGACGATCATCGGCAATGTCGGCAGCCTGGGAGTGGCGGCGTATCTGCTTGGCTCGGTCAGTTTGACTTCGACGAGCGCCGGTATTATACGGCAGGGAGCCGGCCTCTTTTATTTGCTGACTGGCATCGCCCTGTTTGTGGGTTTGGTCATTACAGTTATCGGGGTGCGAGAAAAACGCTACGTACTCCCACCAGCTGAAATGACACTTGGGCAAGAGAAGGCTTTAGTCCGTTTTCGCCGTTGGTTTGCGCATAACTGGATCAAACCGTGGCGTGATTATAATTTTTCGCTTATCTTTGTGACGCGCTTCTCCGTCATGATGGGGCTTTCCTTATTTATGACCTTCATCGAATACTATTTTGCGAATGTAGCCCACGCGACGAATTTCGTGCAGGCAACGGCGGGTGTGGCAATACTTGCGCTGGTGGGAGCGCTTTGCAGCGCCCTGGCACTGGGCATTTATTCTGATCGAGTGAAACGAGCGCCTGTGGTTTGTGCCGCTACCGTATGTATGGCGCTGGCCTCATTTTCTTTTGTGATTTCGCCCGGCAGCTTCCCTCTCTGGACGTTGGGTCTGCTCTTTGGTGTTGGCTACGGCGCCTATAGCAGCGTCGACTGGGCTTTAGCGATTGACGCTATGCCTTCGCTGCAATCCATTGGGAAAGATTTAGCGTTGTGGGGCGCGTCCGATAATTTGCCATCGATCCTTGCTCCTCTTTTAGGAGGCATCATTATCGCCCAGGTGAGCATCTTTGCGGCAACTGCCCTGGGTTATCGCGCTATCTTCGCGGTGGCAACGCTCTTTCTCCTTTTTGGCGCGGCCCTGGTGCTGAAAATGCGCATGTAGGGGAAATGCGCGATACTGGCATGAAGTGAGAGTAGCTGCTCACTTGCTTTCCTCATCATCTGAACCATTTCTCCTACAAGCTGCTTCTTACTTGCCTTTTCCGTGTTTGCAAGCTACACCCTATTTTCTCAGTTGCTTATTTCGTAACCTGGGTATCAGTCTCTTGATCAAAAGCGGTACCCATCTGCGTAAATAGGTCAGCTTCCGTGGATCCACATCCTTTTCGCCATACCGTTCTAACAAGTACGCCTGCGTCAACTCCTCTAGAATCATCGCATCATCAGGTGACTTGCCTGCATATGTTTGTCTCGTCGGTTCTAGAGCGGCCAAAAGGCGATATTGATACTCGAGTGGCGTTTCGTTAGCGCGTCGTCTGCCTGCATCTTCACCTCGCCAGGCCATTGCTTGCAGAAATTCACGATAGCGGGCGCGCGCCGATGCGGCGTTGAGCGGTTCGCGTGCTTTTCTGACTTCCTTTGGCGGGCGGCGTCTCGCGCTAGCTGGTATGCTTTTTTGTATCTCATTCTCATCAATGCGACCTCGCAAGATGTGCAGTATCATCCACACCACAGCTACCAGCACAACCAGCGTCAACAAGGCAATGCCTATGATCGCCAGTAATCGCAATGCCTCATCAACAAGAGGAGAAACGGGTGGCGCATGCTTTTCTGGTTGCGCATCTATCCCCGGCGTCGGAGTGAGTTTGAGTTTGAGAGGGCGGGGCGGGGGTCCCGGCTGCGCAAAAAGGAAACCTAGCAGCCAGAAATACCACGCACGCACTATCGTGAGCAATGGCGCAAACAACGCTTCAAGCGGTCCAAATGCTGCCACACTCAGGATCATCGTGAAAGCCGCGATTGCCGCCAGGAAAAACAGCGTCAACAGCCCCGTTCTCGCGAACTGTGTACGCAACCCTCTGCTCGCGTTCGGGCTGCTATACTTCGTATTCAAATAACTCACCGAAAGTGCCGCGAAACCGCTCAGACCAAACACCGGCAGAACCATTCCGAGCGCATCAAATAGCGGTGTATGAGAAAACGCGGGATAGACTACTACTAACAGCAGCAGGGCCAGGAGCGTTCCAAATCCGATCTGAAAAATAACCAGCAGCGACTCTTCCTGCCCACCTTTTTCAACACGCACCTTCCCACGCCACCAGAAGCTGAGGCTCAGAATACCTGTAGCAATGAGCTGTGGAATACCTGCCGCAAACGGGGGATGCAGGCCCACTACCAGGAGATAGATCACTGGTAACGCAGGAACATAGACCAGCTGAGCGCGCTCTTCCCCTAGCCGTGGCTGGATCCCTCGTTTTACCACGAACGCCCACCAGTAGGTACTCCACCAGATGAGTATCACGCCACCCTCGAGTAGAAGTGGTGGTTCGCTCTTGCCTGTAAAAAGCAGCGCCCCGATCACAAATCCCAGCACCCCGAACTGCGCTTCCATCACTCCCACCACCATCGGAACAGCCATGGTGTCCAGCCAGTTGAAACGGGCAGGCCTCCGTTCAGTCAGGCGCTCGCCTTTCGTTAGCAATGGCGTGAATAAGCGCATGCCATCTCTCACTTCCTCCCACAGCATATATGGGGAAATCAACCGCCTCAGCAAGGGTCAGCATATCCTGGTCACCTACCAGTACACATTGGACAACACTCCCTTTTGAACGCACTTCCTGAAGCCGTTCGATGGTGACCGGAGACAAGGTCTGTACCGCACTTACGAGTATGACGGATGTTCCTCTGGTGAATATCTCGTCTTGCCTCTCCAACACCTCTTCCATCGGCACGTTCAGGTAAGGCACGAGCCGCGCAAAGGTGGTCAACAACCGCTCGTATTGTCCTGCGTCACGATCAAAAGGCACATATATCCCTTCAGGAACAAGATCAGCCGCCATACCTGGTTCTCCCCAGTGCTGCTTCGCTTGCCCGACAGTCTGGCCGCTCAACTCCCGCCCGGTCAGCGCGGCACAATTTGTCAGCAGGCCTACCATATAGCCTTCATCGAGCGAGTAGATCGCAACCGAGGCAGCCACTGCTATCGCAAACTCCTGCATCTCCCAGCTCAAAGCGACCAGTGTTTTCTCCGGCGTTCCCATCTCCAATATGACAAGCACCCGGCGTTGATAACTGTACTCGTACACTTTACTACGTAACTCGCCAGCGCGGGCGCTGGTCTTCCAATGAATGCGGCGCGGATCGTCATCCAGTTGATACTCACGCACGCCTACTACATAGAGCGGATCCTCGAACAGTCCATGTGTCGTATGTGCTTCTCCCATCAGATGCAGCCCTGGCAGTCCCAGGTCTTCCAGGGAAGCCAGAGGCGGGTAGACCAGCAGCGTGTCATACAGCGGCAACGTGATCCGTCGTTTCATCCAGCCAAACGGATCACTGATTTCTAAGGTAAACGGCCCCACCATGTAGAAGCCACGCCCAAAGCAACGCAGATGATAGCGACGAGTCGTTCGCTCAAATCCCCACAGGCTTCCAACATAATCTATGGCCCCCAGCGTCTCGCGTTGCGCCTCTTGCAGAGAGAAAAACGGCAGCGGGGGTCGTAACGGCACCTGACAGGCCAGCCCGATCAGGGGCAGTCGTTTCTGGTTCTCAATCGTCACCGTGAGTGCCACATCTTCCCCAAAAAAGAGGCGTTGCGGGTGGACCTGTTGGCGCGCTTCAAGCGAGCGCAATGCATAGCGATACCACCAGGCAGGCACACAAGCGATAACCAGCGCGAACAGCGCGGCCAGGAACAACAGCGGTTGTTCAATTACCAGGCTCATGATAGAGAGGACGCAGCCAGGCACATACCAGAGTCGGTGCAGGCGCAACGGTTTCGTATCGAGCGGGTCAAGAACATCATCGGTCTGCACGTATCCCTCTTCCTACTTTCTGGCCGGTGGTGGCGCGATTTCTTCTATAGGTACAGGGATAGCCTCGATAATTTCTGCTAGAATTTCTTGTTGTCGTTTTCCCCGCAGCCGAGTGCGTGTGGTAGTGAGTAATCGGTGCGGAAGTAAGCTGGGAGCCAGCCGCTTCACATCATCCGGCAGCACATACGCCCGCCCCTGCATGGCCGCAAATGCCTGGCTTGTCCGGTAGAGCGCCATGGTGCCACGCGGGCTAATGCCCAGTGCTACCGCCGGATGCTCCCGCGTTGTCCGCACAATAGCAAGCAGATAGCGTTCAACCTGCGCCTGCCAATGAACTTGCCGGATCACGCGTTGCAGTTCTATCACCTGCTCCGCTGTTACGACCGGTTGCAAGCTCTCCAGCGGGTCTTCCTGTTTAAAGCGGTGCAGGATGGCCTGTTCCTCATCTTCGGTAGGATAGCCAAGCCGGGTACAAAGCAAAAAACGGTCCAGTTGCGCTTCAGGAAGCGGAAACGTTCCTTCCAATTCGATTGGGTTCTGGGTCGCCAGGACCAGAAACGGCTTTGCCAGCGGCATTGTTTCCCCATCCACCGTTACTTGCCGTTCCGCCATCGCTTCAAGCAAGGCCGCCTGCGTGCGCGGTGTAGCCCTATTAATCTCATCCACTAATAAAATATGCGTAAAAATCGGACCTGGACGAAAGATAAAGGCTTGCTTGCGCTGATCAAAATAACTGATGCCGGTAATGTCCGTCGGTAACAAATCCGGCGTTCCCTGAATACGATGGAACGAGGCCCCCAATGAATGTGCTAGCGCCTTCGCTAGCATCGTCTTGCCCATCCCCGGCATATCTTCAATCAACACATGTCCATCGCTCAACAAGGCTGCGATCACCAGGTCAATCACCTCGCGCTTGCCAATCAACACTCGCTCAATATTCTCTCGCATCGCCTTCGCCGCCTGTTGCACTTGCCCCACCTGGGCGGCAAATGCCTCGTCAGCTAGCATAGGCCTTGCCTCTTCCACGTGTCAGCATAGACTCCTCCTCTGTCATAGAGAAGCGCCGTTTAAAATTCCTGAATCGTAAAGCTCCTCTAACACATTTTGTTATGTACGCTTCTCCTTTACCTCGCCTCCAATACCCGACAACTTCCTAACTACTATTCCTCCTACTTGGTCAAAAGAGATGGGACCCCACAAGACAGAATCTACACTTTCTGCTTGGTTATCCCCTTGAACAAAAAGATGTCCTGGAGGAATATGCCACATGCGCTGGTTTCCAATATGGTGTTGAGCATGCAGCGATAGTGTAACATGTTCTGAAAGATCAGAAGGAAAGGTAATTATATCACCAGGGACTCCGGTAATACGCTTAATGTATGGTGGGAGTCCCTTGAATCGCTGACTTTCTTGCTGTAAGATAATGATTTGACCTCGTCGTAAAAATCTGGCCGGCCAAAAACGCCAGATGAGTACACGATCACGCTCGCAAAGAGTGGGAAGCATACTCCGGCCTTGTATTGTAATCACTACAAAAGCAACACGTATTATCCCAATAATAACACATATCAAGAGTAAGAGGAATATGTCGCATATGAATAAAAACGTCATCACGAGCTTTTCTCTTCTTCATCAATTCGGCAAGCATTCGCGATCCTACGGAAACATTAGAGCATAAAGCTAGGAGCTATGAGCGATGGCCCTCCACACCTAAGCGCACGTCAGGTGTGGAGGACAGGCTTCATAAGTCCATTTAGATGCAAAAACCGCGCTCCCACATTAACTAGTCGCAATAACCTCCCCCGCAACAACTGGTGTACTGGGTACAATTGAATGCCCCTGACTCACACTGGTTAAAACCTGCTGCATAATAGTTTACAGTGACTGGGCAGCCAAGTGCCTTATAACAAGCTGAGTCATAATGCCACTCGCAATGACTCTCGCAGTATGTTCCACTGCAAGCGACGGCGATAGATTGTGGAGCAATCACAACCACAATACGGTCGATAAAGGTACTGAGCGGATTGATCTTCGATATGAGGCGATCAACCATCGAAACAAGAGTGTTCGCGAATGATTTCATAAGAAATCTCCTTTGTTGAGGTTTAGTTACTTTGTTCGGTTAGCGAACACACCAATCAAAGCTACAAAAACTGCCTGAAGAATTGTTTCACAAGAAGCTTCTCAAATCACCTCCCTTCGTCCGTTTCATGAGACATTAAACTGTACTTTGTTCTACCTGCCTTTCCCAAGCTTCTGCAAGCCCCTTCCATTTTCCCCATTTCAAGTTCGGCGACCCAGTAGACTGCACTTTGCCTTCTGTATCAATCAAACAATAGGCTGGAGTACCTGACACTAGATAATCCTTCGTAAAGGGATTACTATCGTGAGGTGCTATCAGAATCGGCAAGGTGATGTTGAATTCGTCAACAAAACGGCGTGTTCGTTCACTGTCAGCCGTACTCACTAGCACAAGATCAACGTTCGCTCGTGCCGCCTTCGGACCGAGGTATTCGTAACTCGGCAGGGCTTCACGGCATGGCCCGCATGCCGGTTCAATAAATATAAAAGCTATATTTCTTCCTGTAAATGATTCTAAAGTCACCGTTTCGCCACGGAGGGTTTCAGCAGAAAAATGGGGTGCTGGCTGTCCTTCCTTGAGACTGTTTCTCGGCTGATACATAGAATTTATTCTTCGCACAAGCGCAAGGGTTAAGATCAGATTCACTAACACAAGCACCCAAAGTAATATTGAACTTAGCAGAAGAAGTTGTTGCATGTTTCATCCCTTGTTTCTGGACACCTGTATTCAGCGGAACTACCCCTGCTGAAAAAGCTGTACAATTTCGTCAAGATGAAGCCAGAGAAACCAAAATACCGCTGCTCCAAGTCCAATCACTCCCCATTCAGCCGGACTAAGGTATGCCTGGCTAGTATTCGGTTCGGCAAGAATAATGCATCCAGCACAGGCGCATACGATAAAACCTACATTCCTCCACCCTTCAATAGCGGACACCATTTTTTTCGTCGAACCAAAACAATTGCAGGATGTTCTAATATGTCGTCGCAAGACCGAAATAAGGGCGGTACAGAATATGCTCAAAAGCAAAATACTTAGGTAAAAACCAGGTTTCAGAAATGGCCCTCCTACGGTAACGAGCAGAGCAACAACACATTCTCCAACTAAGAAAAGCAAAGCCACTGCGCGCGTAATAGATCGAGGCAAGATGTCAAACTGAATGATTGTTTGCTCAAATGCGGCCATATTCATCATCTTTTTTACCGATGAAAAGCCAAAGACAAGTGCTATGACGATACGGCAGAACGACAAAACAAAGAGCAGAATCATCAATGAAGTATTTCTCCTCTTTATAATGAGCTAAATTGCCATTGGCCGAACAAAAAGTTTGAGAGGTATCTATCAGGAACGAACTACAGGGTGCATAATACAAGCATCTTGATAAAGCATACCTGATATTTCTTTATTTATCAAGTGCAATAAGTATGAAGGGTGTGTTTCATTTTTTTGCACCAACCAGGGGCGAGCTCGTCGAGGGAGAAGAAGGACGCCTCAAAAACGGTTTGCGCCAGGAATAGCCAGGGCTCACCCGACGAACAGTCGGCTGGGCCGCAGCCTCAACTGCTGGGGAAGAGGCAGCGGCCACAGGTGGTCGACCGAGTCGCTCCAGCCGGACTTGCCAGTACATCAGGCTCCACAAGACAGAGGCGAGTCGCTGTTGGCTCTTGGCCTCTCGCCGTTGGCTCCGTTGGCTGCGCAGCTTCGCCTGAACTTGCTTCCACGTTTGGCTCCAGCGTCGATTACAGACCGCATTGCGCAGCACGAGCATGGGATTGACGTTCTGCTCCTGCCACCGCATGCCTGCTCCTTTTAAGCGGGCTTCCACCACCAGCTTGTTGGCGCTCTCGACGCTGCCGGAGCCAATGGGCCACCCGGCGGCCTGATAGCTGGGGTCTTGCATCTGCCCCTCGCGCTTCTCTAAATAGGCCAGATGGCTCTGGATGGTGGCACTGGGAAAGTGAGCGGCCACCCCCCTGAGATGGCGCAGCACGCGAGAGGGTCCCTCATGCTTGAGCCGATGCAACGCCCCTTGCAGCCACCACTGGGGCAAGTGGCCTCCCTGCGCTCTCACCTCCTGCCCGATTTCGTTGAGGTATTCACTGGCATGGGCAAAATCTAGGATGCGCACCGCATCAGCGCGATGGTAGTCGACCAGGCCTTGCAGCCACAGCGCCCCATCTTGCACCGCGCACACCTCCTTTGCCCCTTCCAGCCCTCGTCGATGCGTTTCCACCAGGGCAGCTTGTTCAAAGCTGGTGGCCTCGGCCAGACGGGAGAAGTAGGAGAGGTGTTGGGTGCAGACCTCCCCTCGTTTGTTGCGTGCCACTTCCCCCAAAGCCAGGGTCTTGATTTCCACCCATTCCCCCCCAACCAGATGCACCATCGCTCCATCCGCACTGAGCTGCTGTTTGTCGGCTCCAGCAGGAGCTTGGGGCAACTCCTGCTGGAGGCGCTCCTGCTCGGCCTCATCGAGTCTAAGCCCGATCTGTGCATTGTTCAGGGTGGCGCGTCGAGCCGTCGCCTTGCTTACCCGTATCCCTACCAGGTCAGCGAGCAGCTCGGCAGCTTGCTCAAAAGGCATCCAGATGCACAACCGCACCAACGTTTCCTCCCCGCGTGGACTCAGCCCTGCACTGCCCAGGCCTAACTGCTCATCGAGGGGGAAAAAAGCCTTGCCCACATTGTGGGCAGGTGCCATAGGTGCGTCTCACCTTGACCGCTTGCCCTCCGCTCGTTTCTACAAAGCGGCTGTGCTCTCCTCGCGACACCAATGCTTTGCCACACGTCTCACACCTCGGGCGTTGCTCTTGCGGCAGCTGACTCCATGACTGGCTCTCTCCCATCTGCACCAGATCCTCGATCACTTGCGCCCGCACCTGGTTCATTTGCTCATCGACCGCCGCTTCGATCTCAGCCCACGTCGCCGCTGGGTGCTCTTTCCTCCATTGGCTCATCCCTAGCAGGTCGCGCAAACCGGCGCTCACTTGCTGGATCTGCTCACTGCGCTGCCGTTTGTTCTTCTTAGCTTTCCTGCTCTCATCTCCCTCGGCTTGTTTTTCCCTGTATTGTACCACCTCCTTCGTGCAAAAAAATGAAACACACCCAAGTATGAATTATCTCTATGTGTTTGCTCTTTTGAAAGGAAAATAGCAAGAAAGGACATCATGTAGTAAAAGTCGTCCAGACTGCGTGTCTTTTCGCCTCCACTATGGTGGGAGGGAAAGCAAAAAGACAAGCAATCGACAACAAGCAAGGACTTCTGGCTTGTGCCGTCGATGTGTGGGATCATCCTGAAGGCGAAAGCAACGCGACCTGACACATTCGTTAAGAAGGAAAACTCCCAGCAGATGACAACTTCAGCCGCGAGATTTCTGCTACGAGTTTTTTTAAAGAAGATGCACTCAAAGCAGATAAGAAGCGAGAGGAAAAGAAAATCTTCAAGAGATATGATGGAAGAATCTTGCGCTCCTGAGACCTGATAGACTCCCCTCGTCCTGGAGACTGCTGGGAATCACTACAGGAAAAAGGCTTGACAAGGCCATAGCAGTATGTTATATTTGTTTATAACAATTCGTTATGAAAGCTGGAGTATAACCTGGGCGCGTATAGCTGTTGCAGGGGAATCCTACAACTTTCGAGCCTACATTGAGCTTGTGGTATGATACTGATGGAAATTGAATACTAAATGGAGCGCGTTGTTTTTGCCGGGTGTTTACCGGTTGGAGGGATACTATGTTTTCGCATCGCGCCGGTCGCAAGTCATCCGCGTTGTCGCTTTTGCCCTTAACGGTTATTATCCTGGGGCTGGTCATTGTCGCTCTGTCCTTTGGCGCTCGTCCCGCGCAGGCTTCATCTACAGCTCCGCATGTCGATGTCATGCAGCTCAATAGTGAAATTGATCCTGCTTCGCTGCGCTATCTCACCAACAGCATCAATATTGCTGAGAATGACGGCGCGACGGCATTGGTGGTCGAGATCGATACACCTGGGGGTGACATCGAATCAATGAACCAGATGTACGAGGCTGAACTGAATAGTACTGTACCGATTATTGCCTACGTTTCTCCGTCAGGTGCTCAAGCCGCTTCCGCGGGCGCGTTTGTCACGCTTGCCGCGCATGTCGCCATCATGGCGCCGACTACGCGTATCGGCGCATCCAGCCCTGTGACGGATACAGGTGGTGATATTGGCAGCACGCTCAAAGCCAAGATTGAAAATGACCTGGAACAGCTGATGACCAGCGTTCAGACGCTCTATGGGCGCAACGTCAATCCGGCTTTATTGATGATTACGCAGGCAAAATCTTACAATGATAGCGCCGCGGAGAGCCAGCATATTGTTGATTGTGCCTCTCCTTACAACGATCAGGTGATAGAGCAAAAGAACCTGCCATGTACTGGCGCAAATAATCTGAGCGACCTCTTGAACATGATCAATGGGCGTGTGGTTATGCTGCATTCCGGGAAGTCCGTCACATTGAATACAGAGGGGATTGCGGTTCAGAATCTCTCGCCGGGCATTGTTGATACGCTCTATTCGCTGTTGATTGATCCGAACATTGTATTCCTGCTCTTCATTGTTGCGGTCGTAGGCATATTCGTTGAGATTTCGCATCCGGGTGCGATTGTGCCGGGCGTTACAGGAGGTATTGCGCTGATCCTTTTCCTGTTTGGCGCCGGCTCGCTCTCGCCAAACTGGGCAGGTCTGGCGTTAATGGCGCTGGCATTCGTACTGCTTGTACTCGATGTCAAGCTGACAACCCATGGAGTGCTGACGATTGGTGCGGTGGTCTCGCTGATCGTCGGGGCTTTGCTGTTCTTCAATAGCGGAGGGCCGTATTCGGGACCCCAGGTGAACCCCATCATTGTTTATGCGATGGGAGGTCTGGTTGGCCTGGTTGGCCTGTACGTTGTCACTTTGATCATACGAATAAAGCGCAGGCCTGTTTCTACAGGAACAGAGGGTATGATTGGTAATACTGCTGTCGCCGTCACTCCTCTTCTACCCGAAGGACGAGTAAATTACGAGGGTGAGGATTGGGCAGCTGTGTTGGACCCGCCTGCAATTTCCGTCGATCCTGGCTCTCAAGTTCGTATTGTTGCCGTCGAGGGTTTACGTCTACACGTAAAACCTGTTGTTGATACACTTAATAATCCTACCCCTAGCTATATTGGGGGGTAATAAAGGAGGCGTTTCATGGACCCAACCACTGCAATCCTGGTTATCATTGGCGTCATTGTTGTTATTGCGATCTTATTGTTCCTGTCTGCTATCCGGGTGGTGCAGCAATACGAACGAGGCGTGATCTTCGTGCTTGGTCGTTTGACAGGCGCGAAAGGACCAGGAATTTTCCTGGTGCCACCATTCATCTCGCGTATGATCAAGGTTGACCTGCGTATCGTTACGCTAACGGTTCCACCGCAGGAAGTGATTACGCGCGATAATGTGACGATAAAGGTCACAGCGGTGATCTACTTTTACGTTGTTGACCCGGCCCAGGCCGTTGTAAATGTGATGAACTTCATCCAGGCCACGACGCAAATTGGTCAGACGACGCTGCGTAATGTGCTTGGTCAGTCCGAACTTGATGAATTGCTCTCACAGCGTAACAAGATCAATCGCGAATTGCAGACGATTATTGATGAGCATACCGAGCGCTGGGGCGTGAAGGTTACTGCTGTAGAAATCAAAGATATTGAGCTGCCTGTTACCATGCAGCGCGCTATGGCGAAGCAGGCGGAAGCGGAACGCGAGAAGCGAGCCAAGATCATCCATGCCGAAGGTGAATTGCAGGCTTCGGCCCAACTGGCTCAGGCCGCTCAAATGATCGGTTCGCAACCTGCTACCTTACAGTTGCGCTACCTGCAGACGCTGACAGAGATTGCGGTTGAGAAGAACTCGACCATCATCTTCCCACTGCCGCTTGATCTGATCGAGCCGTTCCTCAACCTGACAAAGCAGAACGGGCATCTGGCCGCTGCTACTGATGGACACGATATGCCGACTGCGCGAGAAGTACCGCCGGTGTACCAGACGCCACGCCAGGGATAGCGTCGATAGCTTTCTGAAGAACATGAAAAAGGGAAGTGGTTCGCAAACATTGTTGCGAACCACTTCCCTTTTTTCCTGGATGTTTAAGAATAGTTTTCCCCTTGTTTGCTGCGTAAATATTCAGCGCAGGTCTGGTAGGTTTCCTCGGAAATCAAGCCACGGGACATATAGTGCGTGAGCATGACATCGAGTTTGAGAATGCTGATCAGATTGTAGCCGCGGTGTCTTAAACGTTCGGCTGCTCCATGTTCGCGGTCAACAAGGACGATTACATCCTTGACTTTCAGGCCGTTCTCTTCCAGCAATTCGGCGGTTTCCAGGATGCTGCTGCCCCGGGTGACCAGGTCGTCGATGATAAGGGCGGTATCACCCCGTGTGAAGCGGCCCTCAATGCCGCGTTTGCCCGTTCCTTCGGGCCGGATACGTGCATAGATAAGGGGATTATTGGTTTCTAAAGAATAGGCGGTTGCTAATAACAATCCTCCCACCGGCACCCCTGCGACAACTGCAAAGGGGTGAACTCGCGGACGGCGTAATGATTGTGCAAGGTTGATTTCTTGCTGCATGAGCTTGCTAGCAACGCGTAAAGCGGTTGGATTGCTTATAAGGACCTTAGGATTCACAAAGACAGGGGAGCTAACCGCCGATTCGCTGACGGTAAAGTTCCCAAATTTTACGCCCCCGAGGTCAAATAAGGCCTGTGCCAACCAGAGATTATCCAGAGACTGCTCTTTCGCCACCTCTCTCATCCTTTCTCGATCAAATGGGCTTGCGCTGTACCAGTATACCATAACTTGTGTGAGCAGGGAACTGTTTTGGGCTAATCTGGCGACAAATAATGGCCTGACCTCTTCCTTTCTTTGGCTTGATGAGGTATACTTACCAGGGGGTGTTTGAGTTTCAGAAGAATGTTTCACTATATACCAAGGTAATGGGAGATGTTGGGGAGTGGAACCCGAGACAATTCTTCAAGTGTAATGTACCACCTCTATGCGTAACCCCTGGATTAAGGCAGATTAACGAAAAGGAGATTCCGTCCATGCAAAAGAAGCAGAAGTCCATCCTTGCCTCGTTTCTCGTCCTGGTAGCGCTGTTGGTAAGCACAATTAGTCTCAATGCGGCAGGCGCGCATGCGCAAAGCCAGAACTCCGCGCCCAATCTTATGAAGCCGGCTCAGGGGATTAAAACCCTGTCGGCAAAAGTGAAATTTGTCGGCGCGGTCAATATGCAAAAGGTTCCCAAAGCAAGTCCTGGAAAGGCGCAGAACGATTTCCAGGTGCCCTTGCTAACGGGCACCAGTGCAGTGCAGTACGCGAAAGAAAAATCTATTGCCGCGCACAATACCTCTTCGCCGTTCATTCCGAACGCCTTTCCGTCTGGCTCGGTTGGGGCAAACATTCCGGTTGCGCAGAAGAATTTTGATGGCCTTGCCAATTCAAATTCAATCTGTCCCTATTTCAAGCATGGCTGCCAGCCCCCTGACATGGCCCTGGCCGCTTCACCGCAGTGGATCTTAGAAGGTGTCAATATGTCATTCGGCGTGTATGATACCCTTGGAAATCTGCTTTCCGGCTGGCCGAAGAACTTCTCGCAATTCTTTCAGGTCAGCGCCCCTTGCGACCCGAATGGTCCATTTCTCTATGATCCACGTGCTTTCTATGACCCGAACCAGGGCCACTTCTGGGTAGCGGCGCTGCAGGTAGAGGGGGCCTTTGGGATAGGCAAAAATTGTCCGTTTACCACCATAACGTGGTTTGCAGTCACAAAAACGAACAACCCCAACGGTATCTGGTATGTCTACAACATCTTCGGTGGTTTTGACGGGACGGTTTCTGACTATACTCAATTTGGCTTCGATGACCACAATGTGTACTTCAACCTCAATCAATTCAGCGCCGATGGCTCGACCTTTGAGTATGACCTGCTCTGGGTGGGATCAAAAGCAGAATTTGAACATCCTAACGGTTCTTTCCAATTGTTTGGCTATGGCGACCTTATGGCGCCGGATGGTACGCTGGTCGATACAGTGCAGCCGGTGGAGAGCGAAACAAGTCCCCATGCCACGTCTAAAGATGCCCTGTTTGTCAGTTCGTTCAATATCAACTCAGGTGGCGGCAATTGTGTCAACGGCTGTAGTGGCGTCATCCTCTGGGATTTCGAGAATCCTTTCTCGTTTGGGGGAAAAGTGCTTGAGATTGTGGTGCCAACAATCACCTATGCGCTGGCGCCCAATGCAGACCAACCAGGTTGTACCCAATGTATCGAAACGCTCGATACGCGCATCAGTGCCACTCCGGTCTATCATGAGGGGCTTGTAACCTTCGCGCTTGAGACGGCGGCGCAGAATAAGTCACAGGTAGTGCCTGCCATATTCTGGGCGCAAATCCAGCCGCAGTTTGTAAAAGGCCACGTACAGAGTGCGAGCATCTATCAGAGTGGTATTGTGGGCTTCGAGGGCGACCAGGCAGCTTCCTTCGGCGCTTTGATGCCCGATTACAATGGTGGCCTGCTAATGGTCTACGATACGATGAGTAGCGGCATCAATCCCAGCATTCTCTACACCGGACGTAAAGTAACGGATCCGCTTAATACATTCGAGGGTCCTGGGCATTATCTCCAGGTGGGAGTAGCTCCTACGAAGGATTCGCGTTGGGGCGATTACGAGGCTACATCGTATGATGGTCCTACCTATGACCATATCTGGTTTGCCTCGCAGTACTCCAATAAGAAAGGCGATTGGACGACTCGCATTGGAGAAGAACTGCTTGGCTAGTGCAATGAATGAGTTGGGCGGTGAGAGGCCACTGCTCAGCTAATCGGATCCAACTGATCCTTGCGTGGTTCTGCTCAGCAGAACCACGTTTCTGTCAGGTGTGGCAGCACCTTCTTAGTCCCGTAAGCCTGTGTAGCGCATGAAACGCACATATCCTGCCCATTTGCTGCCAGCGCCAGAGACTTGATGTGGAAGAAGGTCTCGATGGGGTCCGACTGAGCGGCCAGCGCCTCTTCAACCAGCGCGGCAACCTGGCATTGAAGCGCGTCCATGCGTGGGTCGGGATGCCGCCAGTTGTAGGTATAAGCGGCAGGATCAGGTTCTCCCAACCAGGATTCACCCGCAACTGTATGAAGCAAGGCAGAACCGGGTGGTATCAGCAGGCGTATCGAGAAATGCACGGGATCGACATGCTCGATCAAATGCCGCTCCTCAAAGAAGTTCAAAAGCGCAATGTAGCTGTCGAGCGTTTCCCAGGGAGAGAATGGCAGTAGCGATGGGCGCAGCGGAATACCCACCTCGTCCATCAGATCGAAAGCGGCAGCAACATCCGAGGCAGAATGCCCCTTATCGAGATGGTGTAGCACATGATCATTGATGGATTCGACCGCCGAGACGATGAAGGCGCAGCCAAGTTCGCGCAATTCAGGCAGCAATTGATGATGCTTCAGCAGGTGTTCGATCTTGATCGTCGCATCGAAAGTCACTTCAGGAAATTCCTCGTGCAAGGCGCGGATAATACGCATCGCGTGTGTCGGCCCGTTGAAGAAATCCGGGTCGCCAAATGTAATGTGGCGCGCGCCTGATGCGATCTGGGAGCGAATATCTGCCAGTACGACTGGAAGCGGTATGGCGAAGAAACGGCCCTTGTATACGGGCGAAATAGGACAGTGCAGGCAGGTGTGTTTGCAGCCACGTGTTGTTTCGGTATAGCCTGCCAACATAGTATTGCCATGCAATTCAAGATGGGCATAATGATCGAGCGATGGCAGCTGATTGCGCTCCGGCACCATGTAGGAAGTTCGTTGTATCCAGGGATTGCTCGTATGGTGACGTGTACTCACGCCCGCTATTGTATCATCTTCCCCCCGTTCCAATGCCGCGATAAGCTCTAAAAGTGGTGTCTCGTATTCTCCCCCAATAGCAGAATCGATGGTTCCCTCCAGCAGGTAATCGGCATTGAGCGAGGCGTAGAGGCCGTAGAAGCAAATGTGGGCAGCAGGATTGAGCGAGCGCACGCGGCGCACTATTTGCTCTCCCAGTCTCAGAGCAGTATGCATGGGTACGGAAATACCGACGAAGCGAGCTTTGAGGATAGCTTCATCGGTTAATGATTCCACAGCTGCATCTACCGGCAGTGGGGCGTATCCTGCCGTATGCAACCTCGCTTGTAGAGAGGCAAGATGCAATGGCTGGTGGCCGAGTTCGTAGCATGAGATGAGCAGGATGTCGCCTGGATCTCTCATTTCTTACGAGGTGCCCCGGCTCCGCCCTTCCGGCTTTGCCCTCCTGGTGCGCCTCTGCCAGCGCCGGCATTTTCAGGTATCCACCCTTCCGGCATTTTGGCATTGGGGCCGAAGAAAAACTCTTCCATCTGTTCGCGCAGGATTTTGCGCGCCTCCGGATCGGCCAGATTCAGCCCATAATGGTTGATGAGAAGTGTACTCTGAGCAGGCCACATATCGTAAGCCTGCTGGGAAATGTTCTCATAGATGCGTTGCCCCAAAGGACCCGGAAAAGGTGGTTTCTCCAGCCCCGGAAGTTCGCGCCCTAATTTGACACAATAAACCATACGTGGCATGATAATAACTCCCTGATCATTAAAGGATATATCCTATACAGATACTACAAGATCACTTGTGCTATGTCAAATGCAACGGCATCTAAACATCCCGAGGTTCTGTTTTTTGGCATGACGGGTAATTTTTCAGCCCTTTCATTGCTCGCTCTCCTGGAGCATGGTATTGAGGTAAGCGCCGTCGTCATTCCAGCCCTGCATTCCGGTCCTGATCAACCGGCAATCCGGCACTTAGAGCAGAAAAGTAAAGCGCGCTCGATGCTGCCCATGCTGCATCCTTCAGCGCCTGCTTCCATCCTGGAAATAGCATTTGAGCGGCAGATTCCGGTATGGGAGGTATCTGGCCTGGCGCGCCCGGAGGCGGTTGCTTTATTGAAGGATTACCAGCCTGACGCAATCTGTGTGGCCTGTTTTTCACAGCGCATTCCTGAACCAATCTTGCGGATTCCGCGTTTTGGCTGTCTCAATGTTCATCCATCCTTATTACCGGCCAATCGCGGCCCCGAACCGCTCTTCTGGACGTTTCGCGAGGGTAACAGGCAAACGGGCGTGACCATCCATTTGATGGACAGGGGTATGGATACAGGTCCGGTACTGGCTCAAGAAGTGGTAGAGGTCCCTGATGGTATCAGCTATGCACAGCTGGAAATGCAGTGCGCAAGACTTGGAGGGGCGCTGCTTGCTCGCAGCAGCTGGGAGCTGTATAGGGGCACAGCGAGGGCTGTAGCGCAGGATGAAGCAAAGAGTAGTTATCATCCATATCCTGCTGCCAGTGATTTTATTGTGCCCGTAGCGGAATGGGATGCGCGCCATGTCTATAACTTTATTCGTGGCCTGGAAGCGTGGGGCGAGCCAATTACCTTACAAATTGGAGATAGGTCGATGCAGGTGAGAACCGCTATTTCTTATAGCCATGATACAAAGCAATATTCTCTAGGGGGAGAAGAGTTATGGGTGCCATGTCGTGTTGGGTCGGTCCGAATAAGGAGGAGTTAACAATGCAAGGCTTACTCTCGTCTTCTTCAGCATTATTAACCACCCAATAACTCTTCTATCGTGTGCAAAAATTCGTCCAATTCCAATGGCTTATTCATGCCAATGATGTGACGCTTATCGATTTCTGCTTTAGGGAGTCGCGCGCTGATGAGAATGGCCGGAACGGTTTCCAGGCCCATAATGGCATGGAGTTTATCATACAGCTCAATGCCGTTCATTCTGGGCAGTTGATAATCCAGAATGAACAGGCTCGGTTTGATATCCATCACCGTTTTTAGCGCCTGGAAGCCATCGGTCACGAGTAGCGCCTGGTGATGAGTCTCCTGTGAAATAGCCTGGGCCAGGAAGGAACCAATGCCCACGTCATCCTCGACTACCAGAATTGTTTTGATGGAAGCGCTTTTATCGGTTGGTGTATTTTCTTGCCTGACTGACTCGGCAGAGTCGGGAAGCATGCGCCAACTCCAATACTAGTAAGAATTTAGCGAACGCAAGCTTTCTTGCAGTTCGTATTCATTACAACAGACGTTATTACTAAATGGAATGTGAGCGTTAGATTCTTACATTGATTACGATAGCAGGTTACGCATTATGTTTTATGGGCGCTGTGGATGAAGTCCAATTGAGCAATAGATAATGCATAACCTCATCTTGCAGTTCGGCCATAGCCGAAATACGTCTGCCGTGATTATAACATTTCAATCACGTTTTGGGAAGATACATAGTTTCAAGTTCAAGAGTTCTTATCCTTTTAGGCCAAACTGATTGAGAAGTGAACTCAGCTTCAATGCATGAAATCAAGATATCTTATGATTGACTTCCTGTTCAGCGTACTAAAAGAACCGGGCATGGAGCGTGGTCAAGCACGAAACGCGCTACATGGCCAACAGACTTTGGTCCTATCGGTGGACCAGGATTTTTAGGTGAGCGTGGGCAGATGACGATAAGATCAGCCAACCAGTCTGCGGCGCATTGAACGATTTCGCGTTCAGGGCGGCCCTCACGCTGCAAACGTTCCGCATTGGAGAAGTAGCGCGCCCCCTCCTCAAGAATATCCTGGGCGGATGCTACTTCCGCCTGTCGCATCTGTTCGCGCCTGGGAGCAGGAGGATGGGGTGGGCGTAGAAATCGCTCGCGCTGGCGCTCCATTTCTCCCTGTGGGCCACTATCGATCACGTAAAGTAGCCCGATAGTGCGTGCTTCTGATTGCAGCATTGTGGAAACTGCTTTGCTGATCTCTTCAATATTCGTTCCATCCAGGCAGCAGAGTACGCGCATTGATTTCCTCCTCAAAGCAGCAATAGCCAGATAGTAATGGCCCCTGCCAGTAACATGAACGGTGTTACCATTATACCAACTTTAAAGTAATCCAGTCCTGATACATCCAGGTTGCGACGTCGAAGAATTAATAGCCAGAGGATAGTCGCAAGCGAGCCAACCGTCGTCAGGTTCGGTCCCAGGTCGCAGCCGAACATGGTCGCGGCGATAAAGCCCAGGCGGGCAGATGCCGCGATATGCCCCGTAGCTCCAAGCGCCGATCTCATCACGATAGCCATCGGAATATTATTAATCAAGTTGGTGCCGATTGCCGACCCGGCGGTGCCGATAGCAACTGCTCCCAGGCTAGTGCCGCCTGAGAGGTGAATCAGCAACTGGCCAAATTGTGCTGTCAGGTGCGTGTTCTCTACCGCTTTTACGACGATAAACATGCCTCCGATAAACCCGAAAATGGACCACGAGATTTGCTTGCCCAGGTCATTAAATGCCAGTTGTTTCCACACCAGAGCGCCTATGAGCAGGAGAACTGCTCCTCCCAATGCGACCAGAGAGAGCGGCACCTGTAATGCCGAGGCAATGATATAGGCCACTGCAACGAGTAGCAAAACGCTACAGGTGTAGCGGAAGTAGGTTCGATGCCGGATCGATTCGGCTGCCGAGGGCAGGCGCTTGGCATCGAAAGTGCCCCGCACCTGCCTGCGATAGAGCCAGAAAAAGAAAGCGATATTGATGCTGATGACTACCAGGCTGGGCAAAAACAGGAGGCGCAGGAATGTCCAGAGGTCGAGCCGGAACGATGAAAGAATGATGATATTGATAGGGTTGCTGACCGGCAGCAGGAATGAGGCGGTATCGGCAATGAAGGTACACGCAAAAAGGAAAGGCAGGACAGGGAGCCGCAGCCGTGTCACCAGAGTGTAGACGATGGGCGTCAAAATCAAGGCCGTGGCATCGTTGGAGAGTATCATCGAAATCAAACATCCCAGCAGGAAGGTGTTCAGCAAGAGTCGCCTGGAACTACCACCTGCCAGCCTTGCTGCCTGCGCTGCTAACCAATCGAAGAGGCCGGCAGCTTCGGCTAGCGCAGAGATGGACATCATGCCGAGAAAAAAGAAAAATGTATTCCAATCGCTTGCCAGCGTAGCCAGCGCATCAAGGGGATTGATGAGGCCAATGATGAGCAGCAGCGCGGCCCCAGCCAGGGCAATCATGGCCTCGTTCAATTTGAACGGACGAACCATGATGCCAATCAGCGTCAAGAGTGCTATCAGCGAGATAAGTATGGTTGTAGTAAGTGCGGGTACATGAAAGAACTGCAGCATAGAAATAGCATAACCCACTTTAGAGCGAAATGGTAGACGTTAAAGCTATACATAACACGAATTTACGGCTGAGAAAGAGACATTTGCTAACTCTCTCGACGCCTGGGCTTCGCTGTGGTATCATCGGTGCAATCATACAACATTTCATAGAAGGATCGGCTGTACTGTGTATCTCAAGCGCTTAGAAATGCTCGGCTTTAAGAGCTTTGCGAACAAAACCACGTTGGAGTTCAGTACGGGTATCACCGCGGTTGTGGGACCGAACGGTGCGGGGAAATCCAATGTCGCGGACGCGGTGCGCTGGGTACTGGGCGAACAGAGCATGCGCCAGCTACGTGGCAAGAAGAGTGAAGATATCATCTTTGCGGGCGGGCATGGAAAAGCCGCGCTTGGCATGGCCGAGGTTTCTCTGACGCTGGATAACAGTAGCGGTTGGGTGCCTTCCGAGTACAGCGAAATTACCGTCACCCGCCGCAGCTATCGTTCGGGTGAGAATGAATACCTCATCAATAAGCAGAAAGTGCGCCTCAAAGATGTCGTTTTGCTGCTGGCCCAGGCTCGTATCGGCCACGACTCTTATACGGTTGTTGGTCAAGGTTTGATTGATGCTGCGTTGAGCCTGCGTGCTGAGGAACGGCGCGGTTTGTTCGAAGACGCGGCTGGCATACGCCCCTTTCAAGTCCAGCGTGTCGATGCTGAGAATCGCCTGCGCCAGACCGAGCAAAATCTGGATAGGCTGCGCGACATCGTAAGCGAGATAGAGCCGCGCCTGGGACCTCTCGCTGAACAGGCACGCCGCGCCGTCGAGTACCGCCAGTTGAACAACGAGTTACAAAATGTGCTCCTCACCTGGTATGCCCTGCAATGGCGACGTTTGCGCACTACCAGAGAGCATTCTGAGAGCGCGGAACAAGAACAGGCGTTGAAAGTCCGGCAGGTCGAGCAGGCATTGCAGGCAGTGGAGCAACAGAAGGATGCCCTGCGAGCCAGGAAACAAAGCGCGCAGAATGCCATTATCGAGGCGCGTAGAGAACGCGGTGAGGCTAACGAAGTTGTCCAGCGTATAGAGCGCGAACTGGCGGTCAGCGAAGAGCGGATCGCCAGCCTGGAACGGCAGCAGAGCGAGCAACAGCAGGAGGAGCGGCGCCTGCGCGAACGCCTGATAGTCGCCCAGCAGCAGGTGATTGATCTTGAAGAACAATGTGACCTTGCCGATGAAGCCGTGGATACAGATGCAGCATCCTTGGCAACGCTGGAAGCGCAGGTGGCAAAGGCGCAAAAAGAATACGAGATGGATGAACGGCGACTGCGCAGTGCCCAGAGCGAACTCATCCAGGTTCAAGCCCGCCTGGGTGCCAGCCAGTCCGATCTTGGCAGGCAGCAGAAGCATCTTGGAGAACGCAATCGTACCCTGGCGGCGAGGCGCGATAGCATCGCGCAAACGCAGCAATCCCTGCGCGCCCTGGAAACACGCCTGCTCGATGAACGAGCTCATCTCACCACCGCCCGTAACGAGGAACAGCAGTTTGTTCAGCGCAAATCGGCGCTTGCTCGTACTCTTGCTGATGCACAGCAGGAACTCGAACGCTTGAAATCCACACTGGCCGAGGCGGATCGGCAGCGCCGGACCGTTTCAGATCGGCTCAATATGCTGAAAAACTGGCGCACGAGCCTGAGCGGATATAGCGACGGCGTGCGCGCTCTACTACGCCCGCCATCCGCTAACATCTCTGGAATAATTGGTCCGGTTCCCCAACTTGGAGTTGCAACCGCTGGATTGGAAGCTGCATTAGAAGCCGCGCTGGGGCCATATTTGCAGGCAGTAGTGGTTGCGACCTTCGCAGATGCCCGTTCGTGCCTGAATTATTTGCAGTCTTCAAAGGCGGGGAAGGCGATGATCGTGTGGCTATCCCAGAATGAAAAGCAACGAGAGGGCGAAGAGACCTCAGATGCCGCAAGCCAGCAGGTAGGGTTGGAAGAAGAGAGATTACATCGGTTTCTCGAAGGTATACCTGCGTTGAGAGATCGGGTGATTGGTTATGCCTGGCGCTCTATCCAGAGCGAAGCCCGCTATACACAGTTATTTCGCACGATGCTATGTGGCACAGTCATCGTGCATGATCTGGAAACTGCGCGTACTGTACTTGATGCACTGCTGCTCGTGCGAGGAACTGCCAATGATCCCCACATCGAAAAGCTGGTAACGAGAAATGGTGAGGTGCTCCATAGAGATGGCTGGCTGGCTGGAGGAAGCACTAAAGATGCTGGGCAGCAAGGTTTGCTTGCATATGAACGTGAATTACACGAGTTGCCGGAACAGCTTGAAAAACATGTGACCCTGGTTAACCAGATAAACGACATGATCAGCGAGGTGCAGCGCAGCCAGGAGGTACGGCGTGTCGAGCAGAATGCACTCGAGAAACAGTTGCAGAAAGTAACTGCTCGCATCGGTGAATTGAATAAGGCCGTTGGAAATACGCAGCGCGAACAGGAGCGCCTGCAAACCGAATTGCAGCTATCGACCTCAATCGAACAGCAGTTAGCCGCAGAACTGGCCGGATTGGAGCAGGAGGTACAGGCTGCGACTGAACGCGTGCGCGCTCATGAAAAGTCTCAACGCGAACTGGCCGGGCTGGTCGAGGAATTGCAAGCAGAAGTAGAGGAGCGCACGCAGGCCTACCGCTACCAGCAGGATGAACTGGGCAAGGCCCGCACTGCCCTGGCATTGAAACGGCAGGAGGCGAAGGCACTGCGCCAGCAACTGGCCACTCAGCAGGCACAGGTGCAGGATCTGAAAACGCAGGTCGAGCAGCGCGTGTCACGTGTCAAACAGGCGGAGGAGCAAAAGCAGGCTTTACAGCAGGCTATCGCGCTGAACCGGGCAGAACTGGAACAGGCTCGCGAGCAGGTTCTGCTGCTGTCAGAAGCGTTACACGTTGCCGAAGAGCAGGCAAATAAGATTGACGAGCAAATCCTGTCTTTGGAACAGGAGTCGTTGCAACTGCGACATACGATGAACGAGCTGGAGGTAGCCTACCGGCGCTGCCTGCTGGAAAGCCAGAAGGCGCGGGACGCCGTTGAGGCCCTGTTGGAGCAATTGCGTGAAGAGATGGGCATCAGTGATCCAGGAGAACTGCCACGCTATACTGCTACTCAAACTGAATCAGGTCTGAATGGCGTAGATAGCCCAGAAGATGATCTAGAAGTTTCTTCTATCGAGGTGGGTGTGCTTTCGGAGGAGGACGAAGCCCAACTGCGAAAACTGCGCAGGCGTGTTGACAATTTGCGCGCCCGGCTCAAGGCTCTTGGAGGCTCCGATCCAGACGCGCCGCAGCAATATGAGGAGACGCGCACACGCTATGAATTTCTTTCGACGCAGATCGCAGATATGGACCAGGCCGCGCAGCATTTGCGCTCAATCATTAGCCAGCTGGATGCAATGATGGCGCGCCAGTTTGAAGTCACCTTCGCTGCCGTCAATGCGCGTTTCCGCGAACACTTCACGACGCTCTTCAACGGTGGTACGGCGCGCCTGGAACTGATCTCTGCGAGAAATGAAGACGAGGATGGCGCGGCCCCAAATGCTATGCCTGCCGGAGTGGAGGTGATAGTGCAGCCACCGGGGAAGAAGGTGCAGGACTTATCGTTGTTATCGGGCGGCGAGCGAGCGCTGGTTTCGGCGGCGCTGCTTTTCGCCTTGCTGGAAATCAATCCGCCGCCGTTCTGCTTGCTGGATGAAGTCGATGCCGCCCTGGACGAATCGAATGTGACGCGCTTCTGTGAGATTTTGAAGCGTCTCGCTCGCAACACGCAGTTTATCGTGATTACGCATAATCGTGTTACTATGATGGAGGCGCAAGTGATCTACGGCGTCTCAATGGGCGGTGATAGCGTATCAAGGCTGATCTCCATGAAGCTGGAAGATGCTGTCGTTGCCGGAGACCGCTAGCTTTGCAAATTTTTGGAATTTTACGAATTTGCAAAATTCCGCAAAAAAGGTATTGACATGGCTCCCGAATAGTAGTATTATACACCCTGTCAAGAGAACCGCCTGTATGTGCAGGTGAACCGGTGACAATAGCGAAGAGGGTACACCCGTTCCCATCCCGAACACGGAAGTTAAGCTCTTCAGCTCCGATGATACTGAGGGGGCAGCCCCTCGGGAAAATAGGAAGTCGCCGTTTCACCCGCCCACATAGGCGGTTTTTTCATGACTTTATATGTTTCAGCGCCTCCACCAGCATATCTATCTCATCCTCCTTATTATAAAACCCCGTCGATATCCGCAGTGAATCCATCGTCGGAATGTTGCGAATATAAATATTGTGTTCCTGGCTCAGGTATTGCACGACCTCAGTAGTATTGCGACCATCCAGTTTGAAGGAGAGCAGGCCGCTTGCACCGGGCTTTGGAGTCAGAATAGTAATGCCAGGCAATGATTTAAGCGCGTTGCAGGCATAGGTGTTGAGCGATGAAATACGTTCGTAGAGCCAGTCGTAACCGACGGTCTTCTCAAGCCAGTTCAGGACGGCAGCCTGACCAGCCAGTGCTGCTGTCTGGCGCCCGCCGACCTCAAAGCATTGCGCGTTCTCAAGCAGCTCCCATTCAATGCCTTCTTCGTGTTTGATCGACCAGTAGCCAACATAAGTGGGTCTGACATAGTGAAGCGATTCTTTGCGCACGTATAACGCGCCTGTGCCGTCGGGTCCACAAAGCCACTTTTGCATAGGGATGGCGTAGAAATCGATACCGAGCGCTTTCACATCGAGCGGTATTGCGCCTGCCGATTGCGCGCCATCGATTAGCACAGGAATGCCCAGTTCGTGGCCGGTGCGTGCGACTTCGCGAATATCGAGAACGGCCCCGGTCGTCCAGGTAACATGAGAAATGGAGATCAGGCGCGTGCGCGGCGTTATCAAGTCAGTAATGGCTTCAAGAATGGGACGGTCAGTATTCGGCCCCAGGTCGGCAAAACGTATCACGACTCCTGCACGATCACGAAGCTGGTAGAGCGGGGCAAGCAGACTCATATGCTCGTGATTAGTGGTAATAACCTCATCTCCAGCATGCCAATCAATACCATAGCTGATGATATTCAGGCCCTCGCCGGTGTTGTCGGTCAGAGCGATCTCGCCCTCGTGAGCGTTGAGCAGACTGGCTACACGTGTGCGGGCCTCGGCGTAAATTTTTCCCATCGACTCGAATGCGGCTGCTCCTAAACGGCCATTGCGCCATTCGCTATCTATACGTTCCTGCATAGCAGAAATAACGCACGTGGGCAAAGGGCCGAATGTGCCCGTGTTCAGGTAGATATGAGATGTGGTGGCAGGCATTTCCTGGCGAATAGACTGTAAATGTGTGAGGTCCGGCAAAATAACGCTCCTTCGTAGCTCCATCGTAGAAGTATCTTCGTTGCGTGTGGGTTCATCGCCTGTTTTCGCTATTGGGTTGCTGCAAACGATGAACGAGCGCTGACAACTATTCAGTGTAATCAAAGTATATCTCAAAGTTTAGAGAGGTTGCCAGTTGTGAGCGTTCGTGACAATTGTCAATTACGGAGTTTCTGGCATGGCATAATCAGCTTGAGGCTGTCCTGGCTCTGGCAGGGAAAGGTAGTACGCCATGTGCATCTAAAAGACCACGACGGTCATTTCGGTCTGAGGGAGGGATTGAACTATCTGCACCCGGGTGAAGGACAGATCGATTTTCGACGCTTTGTACAGCAGTTGAAAGCGGCAGGTTATGATGGCGCTTTGAGTCTGGAAGCGCGAGCAATCGATTCCGAAGGGCAGGTCGATGTTGAACGCATCCAGGCGAGTCTGCAATTTATGAGGCAATTGATTGGTTGATAAGAAGGCCTGCGTCTACGCCTGACTTGAAACGTGCGATAATGTGAATAGAGAAAAAACCTTTAACCAGGAGATAGCGTCTTATGCGCATACGCAATTACAGGCCGGGAGATATTCCGACGCTTTTACATATACAACAGGTTTCCGCCCAGGCTGATGGTACCGAGGCGATGAGCGAGGCCGATTTCGAAGAATGGCTGGAGCAGCCCGATCTTGCTGCACCCATGAATGTGTTCAGGATTACTGACGATGACGAAGATGATCCAGATGAATGGGGGCAGGCGGGAACGCTGGATGGTCTGGAAGGTGAGACAATTGGGTATACTGTGCTGCAATTGCGCCGGAGTCAGCACGCCTATCACTTTCTTTGCGAGGGAGCGGTGTTGCCACAGCACCGGCGTAGAGGCGCCGGACAAGCCCTGCTGATCTGCGCGCTTAATCATGCCCGTATGCGAGCATCAGAATTTGAATTTGAGGCGCAACAGGAGGGCTTTCCTATCTACTTTGAGGCGTTGCTGCCAGTTCGCGATCCTGCATCGGAGAAACTGGCGGCGAAATTCGATATGCAGCCAACCGATGAGCAGGCTTTGAAGGGTATGAGGCTGTATCGTTTCAAATTGTGATTACACTTTTTCGAAATCCGTTTTCACGGTGTAAGTGCCATCAGAAATTTCTTCCAGGGTATAATCGCCAAAGAGAACGGGATCGGCCTGATAGAGGCAGAGGAAGGCGCGAACTGCCAGTTCGCGAATCTCGGTCTCGGCATGTGCGCTGGCTCGCATCTCGATAATGTGTCGCCAGGCGCGGGCATTGCCGGTGACGACGATGGGGGCCTCTGTTTCGTTGGGCAGGATCGAACGGGCAGTCTGTTGCACTTTTTTGCGCAGGTCGGTGCGGACCTCGGCGCTCAGAATCTTTGTTCCTGCCTGCTGCATCTCCAATAAGCGATTGGTTAGAGTCGCATACTCACCGGCGGCACGTTCGATGCGCTCTAGAAATTGCGCGTGCAGCTCCTCATCACCCTGGTATTCGGGACGCTCGACGAAGCGTAGCATGCGACCGGATACGTAGCGCTGGCTCAGCTGGGAAAATCCGAGTCCAGCACGATGTCGTACCAGTTCGTGTGTGACGCTGCGCGAGATTCCATACAACAGGAGGCTATAGTTAGCATGTTCAAAGACCGAGCCGTGCCCTGAAGACTTGAGGTTGTTGAAGTAACGTTCCGCGTTAACATTAAATGTTCGACCGCGACCGAAGCTCATATAGCAAAGCTGGCCGGCGATTTTGCACAATTGCGCGCCGTCCGGCAAGGGTGTCGGGTCGTCCAGGTACTCGCTAAAATGGAGCGATTCGTCGAAGCCCGCGAGGAACCCTTGCAATCCTGCCGGATAAACGTGTGGACGCGCCAGCATCACTACCCCTGGTTTCAGAAGGTACGCAATACCGCCAGGTGAATGCTGTATAGGGGAATGAATTGTGGCGAATCCTGCATCCTCTTTGCCGCTGAGATCGCGGAAGAGTGTTTCAGGCATGATTACAGACATAGATGCCTCCTGATTTACTTGCTCATACATATTATCCTGCTGATAAGTCTAGCAGGTCGGAAGCGGTCTGGCTACACTACAGTACAAACAGCTATTTGTTCTCTGTAGATACCTCCGCGGGCTTCTCTGGTAGAGCAAGTAATGCATCTAATGTAGAGCGACGAACACGGTAGGCCTGGCGTGTGCCACGGTGCGGAAGGGTAATAGCTTCCAGAATACCATTTTTGATCCAGCGGCGTACCGTTGTATCATCGACACGTAATTGTTTGGCAACTTCACGGACCGTCAACAGGTCTGATTCGTCTTTAGCCACGTTGCCCTCTTTCTGGTCGTGTGCTAGAAAGGAGAGCAGTCCTGTTTTAGTGCAGCTAATTGCAGGACTGCATACATCATATATTTGACTATAAAGACGAACATCCTGTTTTTTAGTAACTCTGAGGATTAAAGCCGCTGCTGACTCTATTGCATTATTCGTGTAGTTTCAACGAAAAAGCCACCTTTATGTGCTAATGAATGAAATCTTGTGTGTTATTGTTTCTATCCGCCAATCATCGACATACTTCGGTTGGCACGTTTGAAACGCTTATCACCAATATAGTGCTTCAGTTCTTTGTTCCAAACGGCCTTGCGTATGACGTTGGCAAGCTCTTCGTCCGTAGCATCTGAGCGGATTACTGCCCGCAGGTCGGTTTCTTCGGTGGCAAAGAGGCAGGTACGGAGTTGACCATCGGCAGTCAGGCGAATGCGGTCGCACGATGAACAAAATGGCTCGCTGACAGGATTGATGAAGCCGACTTCGCCAATGCCGTCGCTAAAAGTATAGCGGCGCGCTGTTTCGGATGGATCACCTGAAGTGATGGGAACGAGCGGGCCATACTCAGCTTCGATGATGGCTTTCAGTTCAGCACCGGTCAGGATATCTTCCTTGCGCCAGATCTGGTCGGCATCGAGCGGCATAAATTCGATCCAGCGTATGACATACGCTTTGCGCCGTGCCAGGCGCGCGAAATCGAGCACCTCATCTTCACTAAATCCGCGAATGGCGACAGCATTCACTTTAATCGGATGAATAGAGGGATATTTTTCGAGTTCTTCCAATCCTTGCAGGACGCGGTCGAGTTGATCGCGGCGCGTCAACTGCGCGAATTTCTCACGAACGAGCGAGTCCAGGCTGACATTGATGCGCGTCAGGCCGGCTTCGGCCAGTGCAGCTGCCTGTTGTTTCAGCAGGATGCCATTGGTGGTCATACTGAGGCTGTGTAGACCTTCGATCTGGCGCAACTGTCGCACGAGTTCAGGAACATCGCGTCGCACCAGCGGTTCGCCGCCGGTCAAACGTATCTGCTCTATACCAATGCTGACTGCGACCCTGGTGATGCGCACAATCTCTTCATAGGAGAGAATCTCGGCCTTTTTGAGCCAGGGCAGACCCTCTGCGGGCATGCAATACGTGCAGCGAAAATTGCATTTATCGGTAATTGAGATACGCATGCTTTTGATACGGCGTCCATAGCTATCGACGAGCGGTTCCATATTTAAGTCTCCTGGGTTATATCTGAGTTGGCTGGTCGGTAATGTCTATGTATTACTATACCACATTTCGGCAGTATCAATCCCGTAGGAGCGGCATAACTTCTCGCGCAAAACGTTCGATCTGCTCCATACGATCTGGCCAACGTGGGACCATGAATTGGAGCGCCAGGTGATCGACACCAATTTCGCGATAGGCCTGAAGAGCTTCCACCAGTTGTTCAGGGGTGCCGCGCAGGTGGCTCTCATCCTGTGGCGCCGGTTCGCGCGTCACCTCAATCGGGCGGCAGCATGCCAGCCCCACCTGTTGCGGGTCGCGTCCAGCTTCGATAGCCAGGCGCTGGACATTGTCATAACCAGCCTTGAGTTCCGAGGGTGTGATCTGTACATAGTAGGGAAACCATGCATCGCCGTATTTTGCTGCGCGGCGTTGGGCGCTGATTCCTTCGCCTCCGACCCAGATAGGAATGCGCGGCTTCTGGATAGGTTTGGGATAGAAAGCCAGGTCCTGAAAATTGTAGAACTGGCCCTGGAAAGTTATATGCTCTTCTGCCCACAGCCGCGAAAGAATCTGAAGTTGTTCGTCGGTCATACGCCCCCGGTCCTTGAACGATACGCCCAGGGCGGCAAATTCCTCTTCCATCCAGCCTACGCCAATGCCCATAATGAGACGGCCCTTTGAAAGTTGCTCAATGGAAACGGCTACGCGCGTCCAGTACAGGGGATGACGATAGGGCAGAACGAGGACGCTGATGCCCAGGGTTATCTTCTGCGTGCAGCCGGCCAGAAATGCCAGGCATGTGAGCGAATCCAGGAATGGACGGTCGGGTGGGACGATAAATTCGTGGTTCTCGCTGTATGGGTAAGAAGTGGAAATATGCCAGGGCGTGACGACGCGATCTGCCGACCAGATGGCGTCAAATCCCTGCTCCTCGGCGCTCTGTGCTGCCTGCATCAGGGTATCCGGCCCCGTTGCTCTGCCCGAAATAGGAAGAAATACGCCAAACTTCACCGGCTGGCTCCTTTCAGTTGGAACTGTTTTCTGTAGTGAAGTGTACCATGGCTTTTAGGAAGGGGCAATGTACCGGATCTCCCTCGTAAAGAATCATATCTTGAGCCGGCAGATTCCTACTGTCTACCATCCAGGAGAATTTGCCATCGCTCGACTTTTGCGATGCGCCGCACTCCTTCTGAAATCCAGGGATCGCTGGCGAAGCGGGTCTCGATGGCTTGCCTGCTTTCAGCGTTGATGATCAGGAGAACTTTTTCTTCACTGTCAAGCGGGCCACCCAGGACAATGAAGCCATCATCGACAAAGGCATCCATGAGCTTTGCATGCTCATCCCAATACTTTTGCTCGCGCATCGAACGTTTGTTGTCCCAGTTATCACCTCGCTCTAGCGTGACAACGAAATAGGTTAAAGGTTGTTTCGGCATGGATCTCGCCTTTCTGAGCATATGACATTTTTCTTCTATTCTATGCTCAATACAGGACAAATTCCTTCCTAAACAACCTTGTGTGTGACAATATGCCTGCTAGAAACGATTAGCGCCGGCCCTCCCAAAGTACACGTTCTTCCGACCGTGGATCATCCACCACTTGTGAAGTGGTATCGAAGCGCATCGTTGCTCGTTGCTCCAGGTTATATTGCGGCCAGCCGGGAGTGCCACTGCTAGCAAAGGCGATCCAGGCGGTATGCATGGCATCGGCGAGCTGCTGTGGAGGGTTGGGTCCTGCCAGTCCTTCGTAGCCTTCCTTGTCCAGATTGTCGAAGATGAAAGGAACATCCAGCGCATGGCATGCACCCAGGCGCCCATCGAATGAGGGAGATTGCCAGGCGAACTCGTACATATAGGTGCCCCCGGTACCCTGTTGAGAGTGGACCTCGGCCATGCGGATGGCCGGGATGCGGAAAAACCAGTCGGTGATGATGGTGGCAAGCAATTCACCGGGTGTGGCGTCCTTACGATTTGCGCGGTAGGTGGCAAGGGTTTCTTCAACCGGCATTCCATACCCTGCGATAGCAGCACGGAGCATCTGCTCATTGACAAGCTTGATCGTTCCTTGAGGAACCACATAGAGCCGGAACTCGTCGGCGTTGGTTCCAACCAGCACATCGATGTTCGCACCCGCTCCGGCGGCAATAGCGTCGATGGGAAGTGTTGGCAGCGACTCTCCATCGATCACCGGCAGGAAAGGTACGCCGTTGATCGCGGCCTCTCCCCAGCGCTCCGGGTTGGGATTCGCGGAGATTTCGACTCTCATTTGCTGCTGGGCTTGAACAAGGCGGCTGATGGGGACGGTTGCGATAGCCTGGAGTGTTGGTTCAACGCCCAGCTTCTCAGCCAGCGCGTGGCCGATCTTTTTTGCTGTGGCAGGTGAAAAGGCATGGTGAGCTGCTCCGCTCTGAGCGATGCCGCGGCGAAAGAGGCCAGAAGCGGCAGGCATCGCCATCAATGTGCCGACGCTCATCCCGCCAGCCGATTCGCCAAAGATGGTGACGTTGTTGGGATCACCGCCGAAGTTGGCAATGTTTTCCTGCACCCAGGTGAGGGCTGCGATCTGATCGAGCATACCGAGGTTGGCAATGCCATCCCCAAGATAGAGGAAGCCATCGGCTCCCAGGCGATAGTTGATGGTGACGCAGACGACCCCGTGCTGGGCGAAGCGCGTGCCATCATATGTTGGCCATGCCCCTGACCCGTTAAGGAAGGCGCCGCCATGAATCCAGACCATCACCGGCAATCGCGCGCTTCCTAATTCCGGTGTCCAGATATTGAGGTTCAGGCAGTCCTCGCCGGGGATATCTACTTCTGGCAGGAGAACATCGAAAGGGGGAAAATATGGGGCCTTGGGTGCTGTCGGGCCAAAGTTGAGCGCCTCGCGCACTCCATTCCATGGTTCTGCGGGCCGTGGCGGCGAGAAGCGGTTGGGGCCAAAAGGTGGCGCTGCGTAAGGAACACCCTTGAATGCTGCTACTCCATCAGATACACTTCCCTGTACGCTTCCCTGGCGGGTTCTGACGACTGTTTGCATCCTACATCTCCTTCTAATTTGGGACATGTAAAATATTAGAAGCTGAAAAGGTTTAGAGAAAGTATATCATATTGAAGCGGTTGGTAATTGGTTACCACTTTTGATTGCTACTGAACAAAAGGCACGCTAGCCGGGAGATAAGCTAGCGTGCCTTTATCCGTTAGTCTGGATGTTTTGTGAGCCTATACGTCGTAGTAGAGCGCGAACTCAATCGGCGCCGGTCGCAGGCGCACCTCGTCGGCCTGCGCGCGTTTCATTTCTACATAATGTTCGAGGACATCGGTTGTGAAAACGCCGCCTTCGAGCAGGAAGGAATGGTCATCCTCAAGCGCGTTCAAGGCTTCGTCGAGAGAACCGGGAACGGAGCGAATCTCGCGCAACTCCTCTTTCGACATATGATACAGGTCGCGATCAACCGGCCCGTAGCCATAATCGCTGGGATCGATGCCGCGCTTGATGCCGTCGAGACCGGCCATCAGTAGAGCGGAGAAGGCCAGATAGGGGTTCGCAGTCGGATCAGGCGGGCGGAATTCGATACGCTTGGCGGATGGGCACTCCGTCAATGGGATGCGTACTGCCGCGCTGCGATTGCCCTTGGAGAAGACCAGGTTGACAGGAGCTTCGAAGCCGGGCACCAGGCGCTTGTAGCTGTTCGTGGTCGATGCCACGATTGCCAGCAGCGCGGGTGCGTGTGTCAGCAGGCCACCAATGTAGTAGCGGGCGATCTGTGAGATGCCGGCGTAGCCTTCCATATCGAAAAACAGGGGTTTCTCGCCTTTCCACAGGCTCTGGTGGACGTGCATGCCGGAGCCGTTGTCGCCAAAGACCGGCTTGGGCATGAAGGTAACGGTCTTGCCATACTTGCGCGCGGTATTCTTGACGACATATTTATAAAGCATGACATTATCCGCGGTCTTGAGCAGGGTATTGAAGCGGATATCGATCTCGGCCTGTCCAGGACCACCGACCTCGTGATGCTGGGCCTCGACTGGCACGCCTAAGTCTTCGAGCAGTAGCGCCATCTCGCTACGAACATCCTGCAAGGTATCGTTGGGGGCGACCGGGAAGTATCCCTCTTTCACACGCATACGGTGACCAAGGTTGGCGCTACCATTGCGAGAGCTATTCCAGTGTGCCTCGTCGGAGTCAATTTCCGCATACTGGATATTTGAGGTAGAGTTGTATCGCACATTGTCAAAAATGAAAAATTCGGCTTCAGGGCCGAAGTAGCTGGTATCGGCTATGCCGGTAGAACGAAGATATGCCTCGGCTTTGCTGGCAATATAACGCGGGTCGCGAGAATAGGGTTTTTTACGACCGGCGGGTCCGGGATGGGCGATATTACAAACCAGGCTCAATGTTGGTACTGCGGTGAAAGGGTCCATAATGGCGCTATCCGCATCGGGGATAACCAGCATATCACTTTCGTTGATGGTCTGAAAACCACGGATACTGGAACCGTCAAACGCTTTCCCTTCCACGAACGTCTCTTCTCCAAGTTCACGCAAAGGAACACTGAAATGCTGCCAGGTTCCCGGTAAATCGACAAACTTGAAGTCCACCATTCTAGCACCGTGATCTTTAGCGAATTCTAATACCTCTTCAGGGGTCATGTTTTCTGCTCTCCTTTTACTTACATCTGTAACTGCCTGATTGCTGGAAGAAAAGGCCTGCGATATCATAGAGATTTAAATTGGTTAATTTGTACAGGAGATAAACATGCGCACTGCATGATACCGTCCTGTTCAACTCTTCTGTAATATTACGCGGTTTAATCGGTAAATTCTATGGCTAGATTACCTAAAGCACTCTCCCTTGATTTATGCAATTTGCACAAGTCGGGGGAGAAAAACGGATATGGCTTGCATACGTGAAAGGGAGTGTATAATATAAGCTATAGATTGGTAAGAGGAGAATATTATGAAGAAGCCGGACCTACCACTATCGACCCCGCTATTGCCACCTCCCAGGCCTCGTTTTGTTTATAGAATTCGCGCCTGGCTGCGTACCCGAACCGGGCGCATCGTCTTTCCCCTGATTACATGGTTCATTGGTTTGCTGATTGGGATTATGATCGTGCTATCCATCGCGCTTGGGGGGGATGGACAACTGCACGCGACTCCTAAATTGCCGGTATCGGGAGATATTATTGTAGAAGCCGATAAGACGTATCTTACTGATCTGATTATGCAGGACCTGCAAAGCGCCGGATTACCCGGCACGGTCAAGAATGTGCGAGTCACGCTGGTCAATGGCGATCAAATGACCATTACCGGTGATGATGAATTTAGTTTTTTAGGCTTTGGCATGACGCGCAATTTTACGGTTGTAGTGCAGCCATATGTGACTTCATGCGTACTCCAGGTACATGTTGTACATGTTGATTTGAATAGTATACCGGTCACGGGCTTTGTATCCGCTTTTGAGGAGAATATCAATTCACAATTGCAGATGAAACCGACCGGGCTTCCCTCCGGTTTTACCTACTGCACCGTGGGGGTGCGTACAGAAACCGGAGGGTTGTTTATAAGTTACGCGGCAACCCCGGTTTAGCCTTTATCCTTATCGTTGCACGCGCCCGGTCACATCGCCACTCATCAGGTGTTGCACCTCAGCGAGGGTCACCAGATTCAAGTCCCCTGGAATCGTGTGTTTGAGCGCAGAAGCCGCGACTGCGAAGTTCAGCGCCTCTTGCTCATCCATACCTGTCGTCAGACCATAGATCAATCCGGCTGCAAAGGAATCCCCGGCTCCAACGCGATCAACGATATCTCATAAGGGCCAGATTCAAGACTTTTGTCAAAGTTTGATCATCCAGGAAATCCAGACCTATTAATTACAGGAAATGACGCTCTTAATGCCCGCAGGTCGTTCAAGAATGCGCTCGGCGGCCTGTTCAATCGGAGTGCGCTCCGCCATCAGAGCACGTACAGCATCGGGCCAGCGCCGGTGGAAGGTCTCCAGATCTGCGATTGCAGCGTTGAAAGCTTGTGGTCCCGCGTTGACCGTTCCCAACACCACCTGATTCTTCAAGACCATCTCGCGAAAAAGGGAGGCTGGATCGGCTTCAATCAGGGTTTGTCGGCCAGGGACGCCCGTCAGGATATAGATTCCATTCGGACCCAGTGCCCGTAGCACGTCCAACGCGAGCGCGGAGTGACCGACCGCCTCATAGACTAGATCGATCGCACCAATCTCTGCTTCAAGCTGAGATGGCAAGAGCGTCCGGCTCGAAAGGTAGGTCGCGCCAATGGCTTTCGCAACTGCGATACGGGGATCTGGTTCTTGCTCCCGCGAATAGATGAACGTCTCGAATTCGGCTGTTCGCAGGGCCATCGCGCCTAACAAACCCACCGGGCCTGCTCCCAGAACCAGTGCTGTGTGCCCACGACCCTGCGTGCGCGCAGAGACTGACGGGTCAATCCAGGGAGGACGACGTTGCGTGAGTCCATACAACTGATATTCTGCTTTTTCGATGATGGTCAGCGGCTCAACCAGCACAGCGCTCTCACGGAGGTGATGTGGCACGAGATGCATGTAGCATGCCTCATCCACAACCAACTCAGTCAAATAGCCATGCACCCCTTTGATGCCGCGCTCGGTAAAATCCCCCGTTTCGCAGAAATCCTGATGACCGGCACGGCAGGAGCGGCACCTGGCGTGAGGACAGGGACGGCGCACCGTTGGCACGACCAGGTCACCCGGCGCAAGAGAAGTGACGGCTGCCCCAGCCTCGACTACTTCACCTAACGCTTCGTGACCGATGACCAGGTAATTGGCGCCCGCTGGAGGTGTACCATAGGCAAAGGTGCAGATCTCTTTATCCGTGCCACAGATCCCAATATCCAGCATGCGGAGCTTGACCTGATCCGGTTGGGTGATGACCGGCTCATCCTGTTCAATGAGCTTCACTTCCCGGCTCGCGGGAAACACGGCAATCGCTTTCATCCGTTCCTCCTTAAAAAGGTATCCAGCAACAACCCGCGTATAAACTTGGGACAGCGTGGTTAGAGACTCCAAAAGAGATGTGGGGCACCTTTGATTAAATCATGAGACGTTCCAGGTGATCAACGGATTCAGGAACCACAACCCTTCCTTTTCCGAAAATATCGGTATGGCCCCAACGACCGGGGATGCCTGACATCTGCAGGTAGCCCAATGTTTTTGGGACAACCGGGTGAGCTGTGAGACGGTCACCTACCGGTTCCAGTCCGAGCATTGTGCGAATCAAGAGCAGGGGCGTTCCTGTCGCCCAGGCTTGAGGACTGCACGCCGTTGGGTATTCGACTGGAAAGCCCGTCAGGTTTCTTGCATAGCCCGCAAATGCCTCCGGTAAACGGCCCTCAAAGAATCGCGCCGCTTCTAGCATGGCAAGCGCAATGCGCGCCGCTTCCTCATCATATCCATAGCGTCTGAGTCCCAGCGCAATAATCGAGTTGTCATGGGGCCAGACGGTGCCAATGTGATAGCCAAGAGGATTGTACCCGCCCTCTCCCTCGGCCATAGTCCGTATGCCCCAACCGGAAAAGAGTTGGTCACTCATCAAATGGCGCTTACATGCTTCTGCCTTCTCCTTTTCGACAATGCCGCTCCAGAGCAGATGTCCGATATTGGAGGTGAGTGAATCCACCTGACGACCATCGCCATCGAGAGCCAGCGCAAAAAACTCCCGCTGCTCGACCCAGAAATCCTGGTTAAAGTGGCGCTTGAGTTCTGCTGCTTCTTTCTCCAACCGCCTGGCCAGTTCCGGGTCGCCCCAGAATGTTCGCGCGAGGCGAGCGCAGCGCACCTTCGCATCGTAGACATATCCCTGGATCTCACAGACCGCAAGAGGGCGACGGGCAAGACTCCCATCGGCAAAGAGGATCGAGTTCCAGGAGTCTTTCCAGCATTGATTTTCTAACCCGGTTTCCTTGTTTCGGCGGTCATACTCCACGTAGCCATCCCCATTGAGATCACCAGAGGTATCGATCCAGGTCAGAGCGGTCCGCGCTTCCATTTCTAACTCACGCACCAGGTTCTCATTACCCGTCCAGCGTTCATATTCATCCAGGCAGACGAGGAACAGCGGTGTGGAGTCGGCGGCTCCATAGTAAGGGGAGTGCGGGCGCTCCTCAAAGGCTGTCATCTCGCCAAAACGGACCTCGTGGAGGATTTTCCCCGGTTCCTCGTCTCGGAAATCATCGTAGCGTGTGCCCTGTTGTAAGGCAAGCTGCCGCAGGGTGGTTTCGAGTATCTCCGGATAGAACGGTAGGGCCTGGAGACCGGTGAGCAGGCTATCGCGCCCAAAGATGGTCATGAACCAGGGTAATCCGGCAGCCGGTAATGCGCCACCAGGCACCAGGTAGGAGTGAAAGCGCAGCGCAGCGAGATCGACCAGGCTGCGCTGATAGATGCGACCCAGCCAGGGCCAGCCGGAGGTGATCTCGGGTGCATCCTGGTGCCACTTTGCCAGTCCCAGTTGCATATCTGGTCTGACGCGTAACGCGCTGTGTTGATACCGCACCGCATTGTGGAGAATATGCATATTGGATATCTCTACATCAACTTCCAGGCAGGCATGCCATTCCTTGTGAGGCTCAATATGTACAGAGAAGGTGAAACCATGCTCATCAATAGCGGCCTGTGCCGTGGTAGAAATCCATGTCTCACGGACATAGCCCTCGCGACGATAGCCCAGGATTAAGAGGCGATCCTCAATGTGGTGGAAGTAAGTTCCTTTTTTCGGAAGCGCGTCTTTGACTTCAAAAAGATCAGCAAAATCGGCTGCGACATCGAGACGAACCTGAAAATCAACCGGCTGCTCTTTATGATTAGCAATCGTCAGGTCTTCGTGAAAACCGTTGCCAACGGAGCGTTTGCGTATTACGGAAAGATCCGCATCGACATAGGTGGTCCCTGTTCCCGGTGCAAGAAAGAACTGTGCGCTAAAGTAGCTGTCAAGCTCGTCCGTTGACAAAATAGCCAGCTGTTTCCCATCAAGCGCCAACACCCAGCGCGAAAGGAAGCGCGTATCCCACGAGAACAGACCTGTCGGTTCACTTGTAGAGGCATCAATGTTTCCGCGCCGATCACTCACAACAAACGTATTGCCTTCAAGGATGCTGATCGTATTTTCGCTCATGACTCTCTCCTGCTGCTTGCCATGTGCGTGCTCTTGCCTGGCTGGTTTTCAAAGACCCGCTGGAAAACGTGGGCCAGTCCAATATTTCCCTGAATAGCCAGCTTGCCCTGAAGGAAGGCGGTGAGCGGATTTTGCACGCCTCTAGCAAGAGCAAGGAAGGTGTCTTCACTACAGGACATGACACTATCGGGGAGCATGGCATCACGATTGACGGTGATGGCACCTTTGTTGATCACCACATTCCAATATCCTTCTCCCTCAATGTTCCACCGGACAGTACCTGAAACACTGTGAAGCAGGGGTTCGTAACGACGCGTTGCCAGTGCTGTGAAGAATTCCTGGACTTGCTGAGACATTATTGCTTTCTCCTTGCCAACCCTATGGTCTGCATGTTGCCGTTATGCCCGCGCGGGGATCGCTGGTCCGAGCATTTCGTGTAAGCGAGCCTCATCTTCCTGTGAGAGTGAAGTTCGGATCACTTCAAACCGGTACTGTTTCAGTGCCGGCAACACCCTATCGGCAACCTCGTTACTGGTGAGCAAAAACAGCGCGGCTTCGCCGGGATGGATCGCGCTGCCCACCTGTTTGATAAAATCATCGTTGATTCCAACGTCGCTGAGTCTGCCTGCAAGCGCGCCCGCTCCCGCGCCAATCGCAGCGCCCAGCAAAGGGGATAGGAACAACAACCCTATCAGCATGCCCCAGAAGGCTCCTCCCAGTGCGCCTTTTCCCACCAGGTCATTTTCCTGACGGATTTTTGGCCTGCCATTCGGTTTCAATGTCACAAGAGCGGCATCTTCCACTGTGATCAGGTGCTGCTGGTTCAGGCGCTTCAGCGTATCGAGAATGTTGTCCGCAGTAGTCTCATCCGCGCATTTGAGTACAAAGAGATTACTCATGGATATGCTCCTTTTCGAGGGGGGTATTTTCTCACTCCGATGTATCTCGTCCCCTCTAATGCTAGTATGAGGAGGAAGTATCATGAAAACATTATGAGCATCGTTATGGGCAATGGCCTGGGTACTGATCGAGATGCAGTTTCCAGACCTGATGCGTCTGTTCCTGGCCATCAAGGATGGCACAGCACTCTGGGAAGCCATAACAAAAAAAACTTTTCTGGAACGGTTAAGCATCTTGACCGTCCCAGAAAAGTGACCAAAACTGCGCTGTTTCTGACTTCTGATGATGCATCGTTTGTGCTAGGATTAGAGGTTGCTGCGGATGGTGGCCGACTTTTAAACGCCATGCGGCCGGGTTTTCGACGATTTACCTCCTATGCTTTTAGCGGGACCTTTCCCGCTAAGCTGTATCTCTCTGTTTCCCTGCCCTCAACAAGTTTCAAAAGTGTTCGATAACGTGTTGTATTTTCAAATGGATGGTTTCCCGGGGTTCGCTCGAGAAGTGGGCCTCCATTTGCTGCTTCGCCGATTCTTCGCCATCGTAACGGACGGCCAGCCGGTAGATATCCCGCTGGGCGATTTCCGAGTCATCAATCAGTTCGGCAGTGCCGCTGACGGTGACGTAATTGTATCCATCTGGTACGCATACCGAAATGCGTGGATCGCGGCGCAGGTTACGATCTTTGAGGCGACCGATTTTCGTATTCATGACGATGGTATCACCCTCAAGCAGGTACCACATGGTGGTCAACTGGACAGAACCATCGACGTTGATCGTTCCCAGTACGGCAAACCGGCGCTCTTGCAAGAACGCACGCGCTTTTTCAGATAGTTGAGTAGCCATAAATATTCCTCCCTTTTTTATTGATAATTCACAAGTTCGGGGTTGCAAGCTTAGCATAATTCGCTTGTTGGCAAATACAACCAGCGTCTTGTATCTCGTGGAGATCATCAATCGTGTCAACATCCATAGCGAGGCCACGGCTGTTGTAGATCAAGTAATGTAAGTTTCTCTGTATTGCTGCTTGTTTATGGAGGTGCAGGCTGTTGGGGCCAAAGAGATATGGCAACGCCAGCGGCGGGCGTACAAGGACAGCGTTGGTTCCAGTTCCCTCCCTTGATGCCGCAAGTACGACTTCATACTGTGCAGATTGCCTGGCGAGAGCGCGAATATCGCAAACCGTCAGCAAGGGAAGGTCTGCGGAGATCGTCAAAAGGGCAGCTGAGCCTGCTGCGAGTTCTCGCCGGGCGGCAGCTTCCAACGCGGGGTTATGTCCATCTCTCTCTTCAGGCAGCGCGTGTGCCCCCCATTGCTCGGCCTGGGATAGCACCCGAGCATCGGCGCTTACTACTGATATATGTTCGAAGCATTCGCTCTGGCGCAGAATCCGCAGCACATGATGCAGCATATCCAGAACTAATGTTTCGCGTTCGTGCTGTGTTAAAGAGGGGACCAGGCGACTTTTAGCCAGGGCGAGCGATTTTACCGGAATAAGAGCTGTATACTTCATAATTTTCAGGTGAAGATATTTCCTATAGCCATAAACTATTCGACTAAACTCCTTCAAAAAGGGAATTTAAAATGCCAGGCCCGCTGCCTCCAGGACGTACCGCGCCAGGGCAGCTTTTGCCTGGCTATCGCGCATAATAGTATTGGTTGCCATCGCCGGTATGCCCAGGTCTTCGATTCGTTCGATCAGGTGAGCATCCTGTTCGTCGATGACCATTACATCCAGGAAATCCCGGTAACAGCGGGCAACACCAACAGGTGATACTTCCATTCCCAGACCGCGCATCAACTTGTCGGCAGGTCCTTTGATCGGCGTTCCACCGACAATCGGGCTGACGGCGACCACCATGCCGCTAGCTTCGTGAAGCGCATCATGGATACCGGGAACGGCCAGAATGCTACCGATACTCACGATAGGATTGCTGGGCGCAATCAGGATGGCCTCGGCCTCCTTGATGGCATCCAGAACTCCTGGAGCCGGTTTCGCTTCGCTGGTGCCAATAAAGACGACATCCTGTACTTCATCTGTGCAGTGCCGTTTGACCATGTATTCCTGGAAATGAAGCAGGCCTGCTGGCGTCTGAATATGTGTCGCTATGGGTTGATCGCTCATAGGTATGATACGGATATTCAGGCCAAAATGCTGACGCAGGTTCTCGGTGACTTCGCTCAGCGTCTTTCCCTGCCTGAGCAGGTTCGTGCGATGTATATGCGTGGCAAGATCGCGGTCGCCGAGCAGGAACCAGTCTTCATTGCCATAGGCCGTCAATTGCTGCATCGTATTGTAGGTATCGTTGCGAATGCCCCAGCCACGCGTTTCATCAACCAGTCCGGCGAGGGTATAGGTCACGATATCGATGTCGGGCGAGACATGCAGTCCGTAGAAATCGCGATCATCGCCGGTATTGACGATGACGGTGAGCCTGTTCTGAGGCACAACCTGTACCAGGCCTTGTAAGAAGCGGGCCGCACCTACGCCGCCGGCAAGAACTACAATCATAAGATCCTCTAATCAAAGCGAACTATTAAGCTATTCAATGGCAGACGCTCACGTCGTTGTGGGTCAGCGGCTGCGTATCCAACGGTAATCAATGCGTGTGGGATGAGTCGTTTGTCCAGGTCGAGCGAATTACACACCACTTCCGGGCAGAACAGTGGGGCACACATCCAGCCGCTATCAAGTCCTAGGTCGTAGGCCATCAAGAGCATGTTTTGAATGGCCGCTCCCAGGCTTTGTATCGCCATGATCGTTTCGTCGGCCTGCCTTTTTTCATCCAGGTAATGGTCGAGGTCTTCAAGATACAGGCATGGAATAATGATGACGGGTGCATTCAGGATGCGCTGCCGTGATTTCTCAAGCCGGATGTTGACAATCTCCTCGTCCTGACCATCCATGCGCAGGTTTTGCTGCCAGGTCTCGCCCATAGCCGCGGCAAGCTGGGCTTTGACGGCCTGTTTTGTCAAGACCACAAAGCGCCAGGGTTGCCTTCCATGCGGCGATGGCGCCCAGCGAGCCGCCTCTAAGATCTGTTCGATCAGGTCGCGCGCTACCGGGCGCGCTAAGTATTTACGTACACTGCGCCTGCCACGCAACAGGGATGCCAGATTATCCGTCCGGCGAGGTAATGTTACCGCTCGCTGCTCAGATTGTATTGTCACGTTTGCCATTCACCTTTTTTACTGCTGCTTACAGGAAGTTGCCTGATGCATTTGCCCTTCACATGATCGGGTTTGCCCGCTATACTCTCCCTTGCAGAGAAGCGGCGGGACCTGGATCTTTTCACGACTTCCCGGCAGGGATTGAAACTAGCGGAACATATCCATCGAGGGGTCGCGCAAAAGCATTTTCATGCTGGCCTCTCCTCGGTGATACGGATAGCCACGAATGAGGGCGACAGGCACACCATCGACCTTCCCCATTACCAGCTCCGCCGCCGATGCCAGTTCATCGACTACCGCAATCACGCTGGCATGTAATTCATAGCCATAGGGGTCATATTGTCCTCGATAATCCGCCAGGGGTTCAATTCCCGCTATCCCGATGGCCATGTTGACCTGCCCATTGCGCCAGGGACGCCCCCAGGTGTCTGAAATAATAATGGCAATATCAAAATCTGATCCTTCGCCTGAAAGCTGCTGCAAACGCGAACGTAATTCTTGCGCTGAGCGATCGGGATCAACCGGCAGCAGCGTGATGGCGCGATTCCCATCCACATTCGATTCGTCGACGCCCGCATTGGCGCAAACGAAGCCATGCCTGGTCTCGGTCAACAATACTCCATGATCCATGCGCACGACACGACGGCTTTCACGCAATACGACCTCAATGTAGGGTGCATCCTTTCTGCTCTCAAGAGCAGCAATGCGAGCGAATTCTGATGGTTCTATCTCATCAAGATTGACGACTCTGCCCTCGGCTTTAGAGACGATTTTTTGCGTTACAACGAGTATATCACCTTGCTGGAGTGTTAGTTGCTGCGTTTGCATGGCTTCATAGATGAGAAGTCCCAGGTCAGCGCCTGGGGGAATCTCGCCTATGCCGGTAATGGGTAAGATGTGCAATTCCGTGATCGTATGCCTCCTGGTAGACTAATAAACAATGCTATTATACGTTCTGCCCTCCTGGTACTGCAAACAGTGAAGTATCGAATATCTGGCCAGCGTTAATGTTTTATAATAGGGGCAAAAGCTTTCGAAAGGGGGGAAAAGTTCATTTGAACGAATTGCAATCATCCACAGCAGGTAACACTCCTGACCAGGAACTTCTCTACTTCTGGGCATTGGGCGATTTGCATTATTGCGCTATTGATTCATGGCATGCAGTCCATACCCAGCGATTAGCACCCATGTTTCGAGACCTGCGTTCGCTCTGGTCCCGCGAAGGCTATCCTGCATTTTGTGTCTCTCCCGGCGATATTATTGAGAGGAGTGCGCCGGAGAACTTCGAACTGGCGAAAAAGGAACTTGAAAACCAGCTTGGAAAGGTTCCATTTTACCCCGGACTCGGTAATCACGAGTTATATGCTGACGGCGATGAGAGCGTCGAGAATCTGATTCAAGACTATACCGTTTTCTGGGGCAAGCCTGTGCGTTACTTCTGGGTGGAAAACAGCGTCCTGTGCATCATGCTTGATGCCATAGGATATCCAGAGCCGTTCTATACGCAGGAAACGCTGGCCTTCCTGGAAACAGCGCTGGCCAAGCACCCGAAGCATCCCGCGGTCATCTTTTCTCACTGCCCGCTCTACAATACCGTTCTGGATCGTGGAAGTGGGAGCGAAAGCCAGCTCGATTATCACACGTTGGACCCGTTTTTTGCCATTCAAAATTCTGACGAGGTGCGAGCTATTCTTGCGCGGCACAGGAATGCGGGACTCTACCTCAGCGGGCACACACATTCTGGCTGGCAGGCGCCAAATCTTGTCTATACGGAGCAATTGGGCGACCATGATGTCACATTTATTAATGTGATGTCACCATGGTACACGGGATTTCATAAGGGGCCGCGCCTGAGCAGTGATCATACCCATTGCGATTATACACCTGATGCGCCTGATGTTCTGGTTTCGTTCTCCGTCCAGGTGTATCGCGATAAAGCGCTCATTCGCTTGCGCGATCATCGAGGGAGAAACTGGCTGGCAGAATGGGTGGTTCCTATTGGCTAGATAGCCAGGAGAGCATAGGCCAGCGCTCAGTGAAACTTGCCTTTCATGGAAAACGCTTTATATCTAGAGAATGGTATGACTGTTACCATTGCTTTTGAGCTATCACTACATGAAAGGAGTATGCATATCTATGCTACAATCACTGGCACGTTTATTACTTTCGGGTATCTTCATCACGGGAGGGGCCGAAGCATTTTTGCACCCCGGTGGGCGAGTCAATAAGGTTTCTGATGCCGGTATTCCCCAACCGAAGCAATCTGTAGAGTTGAATGGACTGGCGATGGTCGTTGGTGGAACGATGATGGGGCTGGGGTTGGCACCCAAATTGGGAGCTCTTATTCTCCTTGGCACCCTCTTGCCGACCACATTTGTCGGGCACGCGTTCTGGAAAGAGGAAAGCGAAGCGGCAAGAAAGGGCCAGGCGACTCAGTTCTACAAGAATCTTGGCTTGCTAGGTGGTTTACTGCTTGTGATTACCGAATAGTGCAGGTTGGGCGTTTTCAGGCTATAATAGGCTTATACTAACTGCAAGGGCGCATTTTATGCGTCCTTTCTACTATTTTATTCAATCATGAGAAAGGGACCAATATGAGCGAGCAGGAGCAAAATAAAGTCGCGCTGGTAATTGTAGCGCATCCCGATGATGCAGAATTTGGGGCCGCGGGAACGGTTGCTATCTGGGCAAGGGAAGGCTGGGATGTCTATTATGTTATTTGTACGGATGGTGCAGCAGGCGGCCCTGATGATGCGACCGATGTCGGGCCTGCCGCGAGGCGCAGGGATTCTGAAATACGCAAGAACGAGCAGCGAGCGGCTGGTAAGATACTTGGACTAAAAGATGTTGTCTTCCTCGATTATCCCGATGGTCTATTGGAGCCAACGATTGGACTGCGGCGCGACCTTGTGCGTGTGCTGCGCAAGTACCGGCCATCGCGCGTGATTTTCCAATCGCCGGATAGAATCTGGACGCCTGTATTGATGATTCGCCGCTTCCATCCAGATCACCTGGCGGCGGGTCGAGCTGCGATGGCGGCAATTTATCCCGCGTCACAAAACCCATGGGATTTTCCAGAACTGCTGGAAGAGGGATTGATGCCGCATAAGGTGACGGAAATTTATATTATGGGCGCGCCTGTGGTCAATCACTTCGTCGATATCTCCAGTGTAATTGATCAAAAGATCGAAGCGCTGCTTGCGCATCAAAGCCAGTTTCCTGGCGGGGCCGATGAGATCGTCAAGATGATTCGCAAGCGGAGCCACGATCTGGGCGAAAAATACGGGGTAGAATACGCCGAGGATTTTCACTTTACTGAGAATAAGTAAGTTTCTCAAGTTTTTGTTAGATCGTCCCCTTGCATTGTGCGATACTTTGTGCCATACTTTTATATAGAGACCTTCGGGGCAGGGTGTAATTCCCGACCGGCGGTATGGTGAGCGCCCGATGACGATTACCAAGCCCGCGAGTTCATGATCGGTTCTATATCGGTCATGCGACTGATCCGGTGAGAGGCCGGAGCCGACGGTTAAAGTCCGGATGGGAGAAGGTTTGGCAAATCTGCGGACTGTTTGACTTTGTTGCTTGCTCTATAGCAACGAAGAATAAGGAAGCAGGTGATTGCGAAGATTGCCCATATCCTATGTGAGGGTAATCGTGTAATCGCCTGACTTGTTGTTATCCGCTATGCTCTCCTTGCGTCTCCCTCACATGCCTCTCCAGGTGAGTTGAATTGGCGGCTTTTCATGGAGTTTTCTCTCAGGATTGGCTGTCGATATAGCTTTGACCGAGGGAAGTTGATGAGCGTGACAACCTCTACTTCACAAGACGTATCTCTGGAGATACGCACAAGTGCGCGCGGCGGCAAAAAAAAGCCATTGTCGTCGTCATATACGAAAGCGCGTGCCACTCTGAATGCTACCCAGCGCCTGTTGCTGGTAGTGCCCCCTGTTGTGCTGGCTCTACTTTTATTGCTGGGCTGGTACGTGAGTACGACGTATGGGCATGTTTCCAATTTGATACTGCCGGCGCCCGCGGATGTTTTCGCCGCGCTGTCTGATGGCCTCACTGCCGGTTGGTTGCTGAGCAATGCATGGATAACCATTCAGGAGAGCCTGCTTGGTTTCCTGCTCGCTGTCGTTGTCGCACTGCCGCTGGGGTATGGATTGGCGAAATCGCGCCTCATAGCGGCGACCGTCCAACCCTATCTGGCGGCGGGGCAGGCTATTCCAGCCATCGTGATTGCTCCCATCCTGATTATATGGGTTGGCTATGGCCTGGTGCCTATCGTCATCCTCTGTATGCTGGTTGTGCTGTTCCCCATGGTGATTACTACCGAACTGGGAGTACGGTCAATCGATCCTGCGCTTGTTGATGCGGCGCGGGTCGAAGGAGCGTCCGGCTGGGCAATGCTTGCTCGCATCGAGTTCCCGCTGGCGCTACCGGCTATTCTCGCAGCAGTGCGTACTGGATTGACGCTTTCAATTACCGGCGCGCTGGTAGGAGAATTTGTCAGCGCCGGCGGTACTGGACTTGGCGGTTTGCTGTTGCAGGCGCAGAACCAGATCAATACGGCATTGCTGTTCGCGACGCTGATCATCTTAGCAGTGCTGGCTGCCCTCTATTACAGCAGCTCATGGCTCCTCATGAAATTGGCAGCAATGATCTATTAAGCCGTGTTCCACTACATCATGCAGAATGTATGTGAATGGAGAGTATTCAGATGCAGAATTATCGTCGTCCCAGCTTTGTGCTGTCTTTTTTGCTGGTGTTCAGTATGCTAGGGGTGCTGTTAGCTGCCTGTGGTGGTTCAAGCAGCGGTAATACTGGCACTGGCGGGTGTAAATCGCCTGCGGATATTTCTAGTACTACGAGCAATTCGCCTGTCAATTCGTCCGTCTCGTTAGATGTGCAGGGTCATAAGACAGGCGGTGCGGCGAAGGCATTGCAAAATGTTTCTATCGGTCTAGGCTACATTCCAGATATCCAGTTTGCGCCTTTTTACGTCGCGAAAAGTAAGGGGTATTATGCTGCTGCCGGCCTGAATGTGACGCTGAATCATGGTATTGTCAACAACCTGCTTGCGGAGCTGGCATTGGGCCATAATACCTTTGCCTTTGCCAGCGGCGATGAATTGCTGGTCGCACGCAGCCAGCATTTGCCGCTGATCGATGTTTCTACGATCTTCCAGAAATATCCGGTGAGCCTGATTGTACCCGCCAATTCTCCGATCTGTACGCTTGCCGATCTGAAGGGTCATACAATTGGCGAGCCTGGACCATTTGGCGCAACCTACATAGGATTGTTAGCGCTCCTGTATCACGCGCATCTCTCGCTATCCGATGTGCATGCCGAGTCGATTGGTTTTACGCAGGTAGCAGCGCTGGTGGGGCACAAGGTCGATGCGGTGATGGGCTATTCGAACAACGAAGCGCTGCAACTACCTGAACGCGGCTTCCCGGTGCGCACATTCAATGTCTCCGATTACCAGCCGCTCGTTTCCAACGGCATCATCACGACTGAGAATACATGGCAAACCCAGCCTCAGCTGGTACGCAGCTTCGTGCAGGCAACAATCCAGGGGCTGCAAGAGGTCATTGCGAACCCGACCGAGGCGGTTCAGATCAGCCAGTCGTATGTGCCCGGTATGAATACCACGACGGCGATGTCGGTACTGCGGGCAACCATTCCAATCTGGAAAGGCGACGGGGCACATCCTCCTGGCTATAACGATAGCGCGACATGGCAGTCGATGCAGCAGTTCCTGGTCGCTGAGAAGATCATCCCATCCGCGCAGGATTTGTCGCAGGCTTTTACCAATGTGAGTACTTCGTAGGTCCCGCCTCGACAAACGGGCACTGATATTGTTAAATAGAAGCAGTTGATGATAGAAAGCACATTGGCATATCCTTTCTTTATGGATATTGAGCCTGCAGGGATGAAGATGCAGGAATCACAATTTAGCTCTGGCATGTAGTAGTATAACCAGCACAACCTCAGGAGGATATATGAACTACACCACTATTGGCGACATCGTGCGGGGAGATCGAGAAATTTTTCCGCCCTACCTGTATGAAGCCTATCAATCGACACGGCGTCGCGCGCCGCTACTCCCACTCATCGAGGTGCCGCTGACCCTCTCGGAACTGACCGGCCCTGGACCGGCCATCAGTGCCATCACCCCGGAGGATGCTGATCTCACGCGCAATGCCGGAACCGGTGGTGAGGCTATCGGCCAGCGCATCATTGTGACCGGGCGCGTCCTGGATGAACTTGGGAATCCAGTACCCCATACACTGCTGGAGATCTGGCAGGCCAATGCAGCAGGACGCTACCTGCATAAACGCGATCAGTGGCCAGGGCCACTTGATCCCAATTTTCTGGGTATGGGGCGTTGTTTGACCAATTCTGAGGGTGTGTATCGCTTCCTGACCATTCGCCCGGGAGCCTATCCCTGGCTCAATCACCCCAACGCCTGGCGACCGGCCCATATCCATTTCTCGCTGTTTGGCCTATCGATGCGCTCGCGCCTGGTCACGCAGATGTACTTTCCCGATGACCCACTGCACGCGCTCGATCCCATCCTCAATGCTGTGCCGACCGAACAAGCCCGCCAGCGCCTGATCGCCTCTTATGACCATAACGTGACCGAGCCAGAATGGGCGCTGGGCTATCACTGGGACATTGTACTCGCCGGGGCCTCTGCCACGCCATTTGAGCCAGTAAAGGAGGGATAGATATGAGCAAGCTCATACTGACCAGCTCGCAAACGGTCGGGCCGTTTTTTGCGCCCGCGTTGCTGCGCGCGGATGCGGAACGTCACATTCTGGTTGAACCGCAGACTGTCGGTGAGCGTATTCGCATTGAAGGACATGTCCTGGATGGCGACAGGTTGCCTGTTCCTGATGCCCTGGTGGAAATCTGGCAGGCCAATGCATATGGTCGCTATAATCATCCCGGCGATCAGGGGCCAGCATCGTTGGATCCCTCATTTGTGGGCTTTGGTCGCTCTGGCACTGAGAACGAGGGGTTCTACTGGTTTGAGACCATCAAGCCGGGACCCGTTCCTTTTGATGCGGAGCGCTGGCAGGCGCCCCATATCTGTATCACTATATTCTCGCGTGGCCTGCTCAACCACCTGGTGACGCGCCTGTACTTCGCCGATGAACCGACCAATGCCAGCGATCCCATCTTACTGCGCGTGCCTGAGAATCGACGCGCGACCTTGCTCGCGCCCCGTTACCAGGAAGGAGCGGACGTAGTCTACCGCTTTGATATCATTCTGCAAGGTGAGGGCGAGACCGTGTTTTTCAACGTCTGAGCAAGGAATGCTGTATGACAGAACCGGGTGATATATCCTTCTTCAGCATGCCGGGTATGGCGACTATCTTCTCGCCTCAGAGACATGTACAGGCCATGCTCACATTTGAAGCGGCGCTCGCTTCCGCGGAGGCCCGTGCCGGAATCATCCCACACGAAGCGGCAACCGCTATTGCTGCCGCTTGCAAGGTGGAGTTGTTCGATGTCGCAGCGCTCTACCATGAAGCTGCGCTGGCCGGAACTCCCGCGATTCCCCTGGTACGCATGCTCACGGCCCGTGTAGGGGGAGAGGCGCAGCAGTACGTGCATTGGGGAGCCACGAGCCAGGATGCAATCGATACCGCCTTGATGCTTCAAATGCGCGACGGGCTTGACTTGCTGATAGCCGAACTGCTCAAGGTGTGCGTGGCATGCGCTGCCCTTGCTGAAAATCATCGCCAGACGCTTATGGCAGGGCGGACACTGCTCCAGCAAGCGGTGCCAATTACCTTTGGCCTCAAGGCAGCGCGCTGGTTGGCTCTTGCAGTACGCCAGGTGAAGGCACTGTATGAGCATCGGGCGAGGACGTTAGCTGTGCAACTTGGTGGAGCTGCCGGTACACTGGCCTCACTGGGAGATCAGGGAATTCAGGTGCTTCACTTCCTTGCTGAGGAGCTAAAATTACCGGCGCCCGATCTGCCGTGGCATACTGAACGCGACCGCGTTGCCACAATCGCCACGACTCTGGGCATAGTCGCGGGGGCGATGGAGAAGATTGCCTGCGATGTGATTCTCCTGGCGCAAACTGAAGTCGGTGAGGTCTCCGAGGGTGCCGCGCCGGGAAAAGGAGGGTCATCGGCAATGCCCCAGAAGCGCAATCCCGTTGATGCGGTCGCTGCGATTGCCTCAGCACGATTAGCCATTGGAGTAGTGCCAGTCATCTTGTCGGCGATGGCGCAGGAGCATGAGCGGGCAGCCGGTGGTTGGCAGGCGGAATGGGAAGCTATCCCGAACCTGTTTCGCTACACAGCAGAGGCCATCGAACGCGTTCGCAGTGCGCTTGCCAATTTGCAGGTTGATACTGCGCGCATGAAAGCCAACCTTGATCTGACCGGTGGGTTAATTATGGCCGAGTCTTTAACAATGGCGCTTGCTTCACACATGGGAAGACCCGAGGCGCAGCAGCTTGTCAAGGCGCTCTGCGAGCGTGCGGTAAAGTCAGGCACAAGCCTTCAGCAGGTCGCCCAGGCAGATGAGCAGGTGTGTGCTATTCTTTCCTCTAAAGAGATCGACCATGCCCTTGATCCCAGCAAATACCTGGGCAGCACTGATACATTTATTGACCGTGCTCTCGCATCCTACAGCGAGGTCAAGGTGTTGCAAACGAACTGGAGGAAGAAATTGATACAGGTACGCAAAGCAATTCTTAAGGATGTTGATGCGATTTGTCGTATCTGCGCTGATGGCTGGCGTAATACTTATCAGGACATCTACTCGCGAGAATACATCGAACGTACTATTAACGAATTCTATAATCCTCAACGGGTAGAAGGAGAGGTTCTTCATCCAGAAGGCTGGGATGGTTGGCTTGTTGCGGAACAGGATGGAGTGGTTGTTGGCGCAGGTGGAGGCGGAATGATAAGTCCTGGCGTAGGAGAGGTCTTTGTCCTGTATGTAGATCCCCAACGACGAGGAAGCGGTATTGGAACGGCTTTGCTTGAGGCCATTACAAATCAACAGCGTAAGTCGGGAGCCAAAGAACAATGGGTCTCTGTTGAAGCAAAAAACGATAAGGGTCTGCCGTTTTATGAGGCACGCGGTTTTATCCGGCGAGGCGAACGCACTGCTTATGGAAGTAAGCCTGAAGAAAATATAATCTCTCTTCGCCTCTACCGGCCTATCTAGACGGACTCATCGACCCATACCGTCATCAAATACGCAATCCGTAACCCTGCTCGTTCCATATTGTTCTGGCTGATTGAGCCGAATGTTCCGGCGAACCCGATCGCCAGCTCGCAACCTGCCTCTGCCGCATCACGCATGCGGCGTTGGGTTAATGCCGTGTGGCACCCATGTTTGCGGAACGCGGGCAATGTTGCGCCACCGCTAAGATAGGCAATGCCGTCATGGATATATAGACCGGCCATAGCCGCCGGAGTTTCGTTAACAGAGGCGATGTAGAGGCGAGAGCCGGGAGCAGAAAACGCGCCCTTGCGTATGTCCATTATTACTTTCCTCTGTGGCCCGGCAGGAAATTCAAAACCATCCGCCCAGAGTTCAAGGAAAAGATCAATGTCGTCCAACGAAATCTCTTTTATCGATACTCCCTGTGAAAGCGCCTGGTTGCTCACCTGTGGCCAGCCATAAAGGACCGTACCGTTGGGGGTTGGATAGAGTCCATGCTGAATGAGTAGCTGGGCGAATTCTGATGTAAATTCTGTGGGGGCCAGGTCGATATTACATTGCAGGTGCTGCCCACGAAAAAAGCCCAGGATATCATCTAATTTGTCGCTCTCTTCCAATGTGAGGCCGACAACCCTGTTCCACCAGCCGGAGAAGGGTATGCCACACGCCATATAGGCAGTAGCATTGCCAAAGCGTTGAACGACGAAATCATAAGGGTTGCCGGGCTGTTGTCGCACCTGGATGGTACCATCCAGGTGCGATGCATCGATAACTGCCTGGATGCGACGCGCGAGCTGTTTGGTTATCACCGGTGGCTGCATGCTATTTCTCATCTCAATAGTTAGCTTCCCTTGCTTAACGAAGCGTTGAGCAATTTCCATTGTCCATTCTCGGTTCCGACCACGTAATATCCCTGGTACGTACTGATATGCGTACCACCGCCAGAACTGTTATCCTCAGTAGCAGTGATGGTGACCGCAACTTTAAAGGTGCCGTCCGAGTTGGATGTTATGGCGCCAAATTGAACGTCATCGTGTTCGGTATGAGAGTAACCGCTTGCGAAGCTATTATACGATTGTTTGCTTTGGAGATAGCTTCCGAACAGGTTGTAGGCATCAGCATAATCTCGAACATTGATATAGTCGAAATAACTCTGAACCGTTGCCTGGGCCTGTTGCATGGGAGTGGGCGTCGGCGGAGTTGTCGCGGTTGGCGAGGGTTGCGTCGTCGCGGTTGGATTCGTTGTGGGAGTGGTTTGCACGACGGGCGTTGGAGTCGGTGAATTATTGGGCGAGGACTGCCCTGTAACGATCTTCAGGCCGAAAAATGTTCCGCCCGCAACTAAAACAAAGACTACCAGGGCGCCAATAACCAGTAACGGTGTATTAGATTTGCTTTTCTGCCCGGCTGGTGCCTGTACATATGGGGCTACAGGAGCATTGACACCAGAGATTGGCCTTTCGATACCCGAAGCACCAGCTCTTAGGACCTCTGGTGACTGAGAAACAGGAGTGACAGGCAAGGCCTGGCGAATAGCCGGTAGAGGAGTATTCTGGCGCTGGGTAGCGGAAGATGCGCTGATCTCCTGCACAATTCCGGGGTGAGAGGGCGATGAACCAGGAACCGGGAGCGTATCGTTGTCCGGCACGTAATTGACGGAATGAGGTGTGTTAATGGCAACCCGAAACGCCTGCGCCAGGTCCAGGGCCGACATGTAGCGGTCTTCGCGTCTTTTGGCGGTGGCCGTCATCAATACAGCATCCACGGCAGGTGGAATGGCGGGATTAATTTGAGATAACGAAGGCAATGGCTCCTGAAGGTGTTTTACTGCCACCATCAGAGGAGTGCTACCGATAAATGGAACGCGCCCGGTCAGCATTTGAAATACCAGGATACCGAGTTCGTAAATATCGGCCCGCTGGTCGATTTGCTCGCCATGTGCCATTTCTGGGGCCATGTAATCTGGTGTGCCTACCATCATCCCGGTACCGGTCAAGGTGGATGCTTTCGAAATGCTATGCTCCTGCATGATGCGAGCGATGCCGAAATCGGCCAGAACCAATCGCCCATCACTATGAATCAGGAAGTTGCTGGGTTTGATATCGCGGTGAATCACGCCCTGGGCATGGGCATAACTGAGTGCGTAGGCGGCCTGGTCGAGATAAGTGGCCGTTTCCTGCATAGAAAGCGCGCCGCGCCTGGCCAGCAGATCGCGCAAGGTGCCACCGCTGAGATAGGGCATAACCAGGTAGGCAAGACCATCTTGCTCGCCGTATTCATAAATTGGCATAATGTTGACATGTTCGAGTTTAGCGATCACATCGGCTTCGCGCCGGAAGCGTGCCAGGAAGTCGCTATATGCGCTGCTCGAAGGGGGAACATTCGGCTGCAAGACCTTAACGGCTACCATGCGAGCGGGGCGAGCCTGCTCCGCGAGGTAAACAACCCCCATTCCTCCATGCCCAAGGAGTTTTATTAGCGTACATGTTCCCAGTATTTTACCTACGAGATCGTTTTCATTCCTCATTTCATACCCTGCCCTTGTATCAGGTAGTTCTGTCTCTTCTCCTCAATATTAATCTATATCGATGCAATTGTATAGTTCATATTTCACAGGAGACTTGTTAGTGCATTGCCTTCAACCGGCTATATTCCTCACGAAATGTCTTTTCCATTGCTCGTTTTTGTGTCTCAGGCAGGAAACTGGCACGAACTCCATTGAGCGCGATCTGATCAATTGCACCGGTTTCCAGTCCGAATTCGGTTGAAAGCAAAACATACTCATCGTTGAGGGTTGTGTTGAAGAGAGGAGGATCATCGCTGCTGATGGTGACGATAGCGCCTGCACCATGGAGCCGTGGTAATGGATGAGATGCATAGTCGGGATACATTCCAAGCTGGATATTGCTTGTAGGCGTGATGTCGAGTGGAAGGCGGTGAGCGACGAGATATTCGACCAATCCTGGGTCTTCGATGGCGCGCACACCATGCGCAATACGCTCGGCTCCTAGCGCCTGTATTGCTCCCCAGATGCTCTCCGCGCCCGCCATTTCACCGGCATGGGGAACACTGTGCAGGCCCTCAGAGCGGGCCTGCTCGAACCAGCGGGCGAAAGGTTCCGGGGGCGCACCTGCCTCTGAACCGGCCAGACCAAGTGCCACGACGCCATCATTTTTCCCCTCAATAGCCACGTGTGTGACGTAATCGGCCATTGAGCCGGTAATCGATGGCTCGGCCCATTTGCGCACAATATTGAAAATCCAGTTGAGAGTAATGCCGAAGTCGTCCTGGACGCGCTTTCGCCCTCGTTGTATACCTATAAACCAGGTATCCTGCGGAATGCCGAACCGGTAGTGCGTACTGGGCGTGACCGTGACTTCGGCATAGCAAACGTTTTGCCTTGCCAGTTCCGCGCCCAGTTCGTAGACGATCAGTTCGTAATCCTCGACCGTCTTCAAACAGCGTGTCACTATGATGAACATCTCAACAAAATGATCGAAGTCGCGGTAGGTGAATGACTTGCGGAGCGCGGCCTCATCCTGATAAGGTAAGTCGATGCGATTGCGCCGGGCAAGCCCCAATACGGTAGCGGGTTGAATAGCGCCCTCCAGGTGGATGTGCAATTCAACTTTGGGCATAGCGCGTAAGTAGCTCTCAATAGACATGCTTTTTACTACTCTCTTTCTCTACCATGTCGCCTCCATTATACACATTTTGTAGCAGAGCCAGCTAATCCTGTTTAAATGCGAGCCCTTGTTTTGTAATAGACAACGTCGTGATGGATAAAGCCGTCCTTAATCTTATAGAATACGACTAAAAATAAATGGAAGCGGTGAAATTATACTAAATATTGACAACAGCCGGCTCTTCATGGTATGCTTTGCTTATCGCTCAGATGAGGGGTTGTGGACAATGCGACGAAGGACCCATTCTGCCCTGGTATTTCAGAGTTTTGAAAGGAGGATCGCCCACATGATCGATTTCACGACTGCTCCCAGCTTTGAGGAAATCACATCCTTCGTAAAAGAAAAATTCGATGCGCTGAGGGTACCTTACATGCAGTGGGCCAACATTGCCCGCCTTGCCGTTCAAGGACTACCTTACGATGCAGAGAGACTCGCGCAGCTGAAGCTCTATATAGACGGTGTGCGAGCCGAACTGAGACGGGTTATTGTGGTAGCCTCTGAACATTTCTCTGAAGAGCAACTTGTGCAGCTGCGAGATCGTGCGGGCATGAGCAAGACTGCCTGGAAGTCCCTCAAGAAACGCTGCGGGATTACGATCAAGAATGGGTTTTCGCTTGTGAGTTATTAAGGGGCGATACGTTTCTCCGGTTCGTATACAATGTATCCGTTTGCGTGGAACTCCTTGTAAGTAATGTGTTCTTTCGCGGCTACTTGCTCGAAGTATTGCGCCTGGACCGAGCCTTCTGCTAGCACATAAAATGGTTGCGGTGCCTGGGCAACCATGGCTCGATAAGGGAAATAGCGGTCAAGGCCGGGTCGCAATCCTTTATCGAGCGCGGCGCAGATAATCTGTTCGTTGCTGAGAAAGGTGATGCGGTTGCAGTCATCGTACTCCATGTAGACCCGCGTAGCTCCTAAACGAAGAAGGCTCTGGATCAAGGCATACTGGCGCCGGAAGCTTGCCTGCGCCGGGGTAACTTGCTGGGTGAAGATCGTGATGGTTCCTAACAGGCATGTCCCCAATATGAGCACAATCACTCCATAGCGGCCGATTGCTTTGAGACGCCCGCTCCAGCTTTGAAAGGTTTTCACACTGTGTTTCTTTTCCCACAGCGGAGCGAGCACAGCAGGTATGGCTATCAGAAGTCCGATCAGGTAGCGCGCAGAAGTGTAAGGAGTGACTGCCGATGCCTGCGGGTAGAGGATGAAAGCTAGCAGTGTCGCGCCTGCGCCTACGAGGATCATGAGGCGGCCAGCGTGACGGATAGCTTCATGCCGCAGTTCTGGAGAATAGTGCTGCCCATGCGGCGGTATTTTCTGCCAGTACTGCCAGAAACGACGCGCGGCAGTAATGGCCGCAACGCAAAACAGCAGCAGAAAACCCAGGCCCCAGATGCCATGAACGCCTGTGCAGAAGAGCGTCGCTGCATTCGATTGGTTGGAAAGTGGCCACTCATTTACTTCCGCGATGGGGCACAACGTATTACCACTGGTAATCAGAGGAACCGAGACCAGGAATGTTCCCATAACTTCCTGGAGCGGGCGCGGACCAATGCCTTGCGGCGAAATAGTTGCCACCTGCTTTGACAATCCGTTCAGCGAAGGATAGGAGGGCTCGCGATATCCCCCAGAAGAAAATAGCGCGTTCTGGTTCGGAGTTACCGGAACTGTGGCTTTGTAAATGAGGAATGGCGATAGGCCAATCAGAAAACATACTGCCAGCAACGAGAGCGATGGTAGGCGCAGCTCTCTACGGCAGAAGAGTGCGAGCAGAAGACCCGCGACCAGAACAAATGGCAGGCACAAGGGATAGCTCCAGAGATCAAGGCCCGCGCATCCTCCCCAGGCAGCATAGGCGATGATACGAGACCATGACAAGCGCTTGCTCTTTTTCGCTGAAAGTGTCGTATCGTTCTCATCATCCCTCTGTTCAAGTGGATTTGCGCTGAAAGCAAGCCAGGCAGTGAGTAGCAGGAGCAGGGCCGTAAAGAACAGGTAATCGGGATCGCCTCCATTCGCCAGCAATTGCCGGAATATCACGTCGGGCGCTCCAAGAGACAGGATGACAATCGAGAATAGCGCCAGGGATTTTGCATAGAGCCTCGAAACCAGGAGGTATATGCAGAGCAGAAAGAGCGCGAAAAGGAGAACCGTCGTAAGCCTGAGCGCGAAGGTCGATGGCCCAAAGAGATGAAAAAAGAAGGCGCCGATATATGCTTCTGCTGATCCCAGGTAATCTTGCCCGTAGTAGACCAGTGGATGGGCCCCATGATAGGCGACATCGAAAGCCATCAGCCCCATCGTTCCTTCATCGTTATATGGAGCCGGCCAGCTTAAGGCGATGAGAATCAGGCGGAGCAGTGTTCCTGGCGTGAGAATAACGGCGGCACAGCGATCATAGCCATCAAGACGACGGCCTGGCATTAGGAACTCCTCGTACAACTTATTTTATCAGCGAGCTGACAGATCGGATACTACCCTACTTTGGAGTTCGTGTCAACCTGGGGAAGCGTGGAATGAGGGGCCATCGCTTTGGCTAACGCTTAAGCCTTTTATCCAGGTAAAAAGTCGGGCGCCAGGTGTGCCAGCCCCTCGGTGATCACCAGCAGGGTCTGATCGGCCATCTCATCAGCGGAGGGTGTGCGTTCTTTGCGACCCCATTGGACGGCGGGACCGAAAATGGCCCAGCTGACTACAGAGGCGACCAGTTCCAGGCGTATACCTGGGCGTTTACCTGCAACCCTGGCTTGCTTAAGCCATGCCAGTAAGACCTCGGCCAATTCCTGCTGTACTGCTTGTTCTACCCTCGGATCGAATTGACGGTCGCTGGGTTTACAATTTGCATGAAACTCGTCCATGAAGCCAAACGCTGCTCTGACCAATGCACGCAGGCTCTGCATGTTCCAAGCGGGCGCAGGAGGAAGATGCCGGATCAGTGCTTGCTGAAACATCTCACGAATGATTGAATCGAGCAGTGCGTATTTATCAGGAAAGTGAGCATAAAATGTGGCACGGTTGACCGTCGCACGATCAGTAATCTCCCCAATACTAATCGAGGCCATGTCTTTCTCTGCCATCAGCTCCATAAACGCCTGTTGGAGTAACTTGCGCGTGCGCTTCACACGGGGATCCACGCTTTTCTCTAAGAGTACCATAAAAACTCCTTTTTTAGTATCCGCAGGATGAGACGTATTTGTTTCCTATTGAATTTCCCAACAATTCTGCACGGCCTGTTGTCTAAACAACAAAATTGTGCGATTGCCTCTTGATCGTCCTCCCAGGTATGCTGTACTATTATAAACGGCTATCGTCGGTTACACAATAGTTGTTACATATTTGACAGGTGTTGTTTTGTGACCTATTGTTCGACGGCTGTACAGTTTTTCCGGTACACGCGCTGTTCAGGTAGGAAAGAACAACATCGTGTCAAGAGAAGTGAGGAGAACTCCGTTCGTCATTTCTACGAGAGTTCTAAGGACAAGGAGAAGAAAAGATGACCACACAGAATCAACCTGCAGCTGAAGCCCAGACGCGCTGGGTATTTGATCCTTTCCACACACAAGTCGAGTTTGCTGCGAAGCACCTGGGAATGATGACGGTGCGGGGAAACTTTCTCGATGTTCAGACTTCGGGTGAGATCTATCCCGATCATCCCGAGGCGTCCTCGGTAGATGTTACGGTCCAGACTGCCAGTATTCGTACTCATAACCCCCAGCGAGACAATGACCTGCGCTCGTCGAATTTCCTGGAAGTTGACAAGTATCCGACCATGCACTTCAAGAGCACGAAGATCGAACAGACCGGGCCGGATACCTACAGCATGACCGGCGACCTGACCATCAAGGGCAATACGCGACCGGTGACCTTTAAGGTGGTGAAGTACGGGGAATTCAATGATCCCATGATGGGCCACCGCATTGGCTATAGTGCGGAGACGAAGATCAACCGCAAGGACTTTGGCCTCACATTCAGTATGATGCTCGATGGCAGGTGGATCGTCAGTGAGGAGGTTGAGATCTTCATCGAGGGCGAGTTTGTTGAGCAAAAGCAAGAGCAAACGGCCTAGATGAATGGTGCCAGAGGACTCTTTACCCGGCGTCAATTACATATTTTCACCTTGATGCAAACGAATAGCGCAAAAACAGGTGGTTCGTTTCACGTTTGACGCTGACTAATGACCCCCACAAGGGGAATTCGGGCGCGAAGAGCTTACCGGCGACCAGGCCAGGTCGCTTAATGGTCTCGTCGCGTCCGGCAACCTGTGGAGCAAGTGTCAGGAATAATTCATCCAGGCAGTACTCCGCGAAGAAATTGGCCAACAACTGTGGACCACCCTCAGTCAGGATCAAATCAGAGGGTCGTGCTCGCTGCACGACTTCCAGGATGGCCTTTGCGCTCAAATCGCCCTCCCCAGTTGGCTCGCTAGCGATGATGCTTGTCGAAGATGCAATAGTTTGCTGGCGCAGGCGCTGTTCGCCCTCGCTTGTGGTAATAATCAGCACCGGAACTGCGCCGGATTGAAATAGCCGCTGATTCATGTCGATATTGCCCTCACGCGTGACGATCACGTTCAAGGGCGGTTCAGACTTGCCCAGGGCATGGCGAAGCTGCCGGTACAGAGACGCGAGCGGTGGATAGATATGTTCGGCAGTCCATATATGTCTCGGTGATTTGCGCAGTGTACCGGCCCCAACGATGATAGAATCGGCAATTGCGCGCAGGATGCCCATCACCATGTGGTCATGCTTATTGTTGCCGCTAATGTCACCTCCACCTGCTCTCTCCGGCGCTTCCAGCGAAGTCACACCGTCCAGGGACGTGACAAAGTTGGCGAAGACATAGGGCCGGTCAGGTTGTAGTGGGAACCGCAGTTGACCGTAGAGCGCTGCAAGTTCTGGCGGTAGCGGCATCTCAGTTCCTCGCTGCGCGTCGAAGAGTGTTTCGAGTGGTGGTAATGTGTTCATGCGTGTCCCTTATTATTGATTAGCACAGGTATCATATAGACCTATTATAGGCACATTTCATCATGATAAAATAGCGCTGAAGTGGTATGTTTCTCTCGTTCAGTAACATTTTCATTTGAGAGAACCATGACACTTTTACTTTCTTCCCTATGTTGCTTATTCCCTTGTTTTCATGATAAAGATAGGCGTTCATTCAAGTTATCCTGACCTGGTAATTCACGAATCTTATTGACGGATGGACATTTGTCCATTATAATGAACACGTAAAGATTGAGTATAAGAAACTTTCGGAGAGAGTTATGGTTGCACTGGATGTTACAACCAACCGTCTTGCGCGGGCTGTAAGAGCGCATCGGGAGAGTCGAGGATTATCATTAGGTGTGCTCGCGCAAAAAGCAGGCATCTCGAAAACGAGCCTCTCAAAAATTGAAGCGGGGCAGGGCAATCCCTCGCTTGAGGTCTTGAACAGCATTGCTAATGCATTGAACGTGCCTGTCAGTACTCTTTTTGGAGAGGAGAATCATCCTCAGGTCCATATTATCCGTCGCGAAGAGGGGCAGGTCACAGCATCTGATTCTGGATTACATGTCCGAACGCTACTTGTTGATGGCCGCAGTCATCGTATGAGCATCTATGAAATGCACCTCCCTGCGAGGGCAACTTACCGTGCGCCCGCCCATCTCCCTGGTACGCAAGAATTCATTCTTTGTCTCGAAGGAGAAATGCTTCTTGGGCCAGAAGGGCAAGAAATAGAGCTGCACCCGGGAGATGCTATTTGCTTCGCTGCCGATCTTCCCCATACCTATGCTTCGATCACCGGTGCGAAAGCATTTCTGGTGATGCAATATCCTCCGGCTCAAGGCATCGAGTTGTGAAATTGCCAGATATATTCCATTCTCCTCAGTATGAAAGGAAGTTCAATGAACGACTATGAGCAACGGCTCCGCGCCTATCTTGAGGAACAGCAGATAGACGCCGAGCATCTATCATTCGATCAACCCTGTCATTCGGTAGCAGAGGCAGCTCGCGCTGTCAATGCGTCTCCTCAGGAGCTTGTTAAAAACATTTGTCTTCTTGATGGCGATGGTCAACTGATTACTGCTATTGTAAAAGGTGAAGATCGGGTAAGCGTCTCGCGGATTGCTAAAACATTGCAGAAAGAGGGACTGCGCCTGGCGACCCCGGACGAAATCCTGGGAAAAACCGGCTATCCATGTGGAGGCACACCCTCATTCGGGTATGCAGCAGTGTTTCTGATTGATCCAAAAGTGATGGAACGAGAGGTGGTTTATACAGGAGGTGGCAGTGAAACCTCCCTGGTTAAGATAAGGACAGAAGAACTTGTACGGGCCAATCGAGGCACTCTTGTCCGTATTCGCCAGTAAAAGCTTGTCAGCCTGCTCCTCTGCTGCTTTCATCGTCATTCGTCTGAAACTGGAAAGAGGGAGCATCGACAACCTGTGCCCATTGGCCCTCTTGTTTTTCATAAATGGAAACCCAGGCGCAGTGGAAAGAGAAGTTCCGCTCTTTCTTATCAGGCCCCTCCTGAGAAGCGCGAACGTGAATTTCGCCGATCACCCATGCCATACTGGCATCCGCTGAGATATGGATGATTGGGGCAGCAATCTCACTGATGTCATAGAAGTGAGTCCGCTGGAAATATTGCTCGATGGCAGGGAGCGCTTCTTCTTTTGTGCGAAGCCGGACGCCTGCATTGCGTATCTCATACCACTGTGAGGCATATTCAGCCAGAAATGTTCTAGCATCATGCTCAAAGTGGGCTTGCAGAGAGCTTTTGTATAGTTGCAAGAGCCTGGATTTTTCCTGCTCGCTATTCATAGATATCCTGAGTCGAACCTTTTCCTGGAGCCATCTGCATCATTTCTAACGGTGCCTGATGGCTCCAGGAAAAGGTTATTGGGCAACCTGTACTTTTTACTTTATTCTCCCTATTACCACCTCAACCCGGTAGTTCTCCAGCTTCTTCATCTCATTCGGCGCGACCGTTTCGCGGTAAACCTCGTTGAGTGCGGGAACATCCTGACCACCGGTGCTGATGTAGAGCACGTCGGCCAGCGTCTCGGATTGCAGCGTCTCGCGGTGGCGATTGAGGATCGAAGCCAGCTCGTCATCGGTATACAGGGCCAGCGCGATATGGTTCTCGATGTTGAGACCGGCCTTTTTACGCATATCCTGAATGTAATGAGTCAGATCACGTACCAGGCCCTCCTCGCGCAATTCGGGCGTAATCGTTGTTTCGAGCGCAACAACGTAGCCGTGCTCCTCGGCAGCAACAAAGCCTGGACGAGCAGTCGCAACTACCTCGACTTCATCAGGCGTGAGTTCAACCGACTGGCCATCAAGCGTGAAATTGAGCTTACCAGTTTCACTGAGGAGCTTCGCTGCCTCCTGTGTGCCGTGCGCATCGAGCGCTTTGAATTTTGCCAGGATTTTTTGTACCAGCGGCCCGTATTTGGGTCCCAGTACCTTCACCTGCGGTTTGAGCGTGTAGGCCAGCATATCGCTGTTCTCGCCTATTAATTCCAGGTGTTTGATGTTCAGTTCTTCAAGCACCTGGTCTTTGAGGCGCAGTAAAGCTTCCTCTTCTGCCTGATCTGGAACGCGTACATACAGGGCGTTCAATGGTTGGCGTACCTTGATCTGTGCTTTTTCACGAGCAGAGCGACCAAGGCTAACGACGCGCATCACAAGGTGCGTCTCGCGAGTCAATTGCTCGTCGATCAGATCTTCGTTTACCTCTGGCCAGTCACACAGGTGAACGCTGAGCGGAGCCTGCTGGTTCACGCTGCGCACCAGGTTCTGGTACAGTTCCTCGGTTGTGAACGGGATGAATGGCGCGAGCAGGGTGATGAGCGTGGTCAGGCACTCGTATAGTGTCAGGTATGCTCCCAGCTTGTCGTTGTCCATCTCCGTTTTCCAGATGCGCTCGCGGCTGCGCCGCAGGTACCAGTTGGACAGGTTTTCCAGGAATTCCTGCATTGCCGCGCCCGGTGCCGCGCTATCGTAATGCTGCAGACCCCCGGTGACAGTGCGGATGGTCAGCTGCAATTCTGAGAGAATCCAGCGATCCAGTTCGCTGCGCTGCTCAACGGGCAACGAATGTTGCGTGGGATCAAAACCATCGATATTGGCATAGGTCACGAAGAACCAGTAGACATTCCAGATTTTATCCAGCGTCCGGCGCACAAGCATCCACTTTTCGCTCAGGCGCACGGGCATGCCGGTTCGCGCTGCCTTCTCCATATCCTCTTCGGTAGGGATACGTGGGAAGTTGAGGTTTTGCTCAGGAACATGGTTCATAAAGAGCCAGCGCATGGTATCAGAACCGACCCGCTCAGCCGCATCGTCAAACACGACGAGATTGCCCTTGGATTTGTGCATAGGCGAGCCATCTTCGCCCATGAGCGTGCCATAGCCGAAGAGCGTCTTGAATGGGGAGACCTCGGCCAGTTCCGTACTCATCACCAGCAGCGAATAGAACCAGTTCTTGAACTGTCCGGGGAAAGATTCGGTGACGAAGTCCGCCGGGAACCATTGCCGCCAGTATTGTGGGTCGGTGCGATAATGCAGCGTCGAGAATGACACAATACCGGCATCAAGCCATGGATTGCCGACATCTTTGATGCGCGAGACTTCCGCGCCGCAGTTCTTGCAGCGAATTTTTACCGCGTCCACATATGGACGGTGAGGAGAATGTCCTTCGAATTCCTCCCATCCGGCTACCGCGCGCTCCTTTAATTCCTCTTTGCTGCCGATGACCTCAAAGGTGCCGCACTCAGGGCAGTCGTAGATAGGAAGCGCGAGGCCCCAGTAACGTTTTTTGGAGATCATCCAGTCATCCATGTTGCGCAGCCAGTCAAGCTCACGTTCCATGCCGAACGGCGGAATCCAGGTTGCCTGGCGTACTACCGCCATGATTTCGTAGCGCAACTGGTCCATGGAGATGTACCATTCATCGACCAGGCGGAAGATCAGCTCGGTCTTACAACGCCAGCAGATGGGGTAGCGGTGCTTATAGTTCTGCGTGCGATACAGCAGGCCCTTCTGGGCGAGATTCTCCGCGATCTCCTGTCCCACTTCGGCAGCGCTTTTGCCGGTCAGCCAGTCGAAGTCCTCCATGTAGACGCCGAATTCGTCGACGGGAGCGATAACCGCCAGATTGAACTCTTTGGAGAGCGCGAAGTCTTCACTGCCACAACCGGGAGCGATATGTACGATCCCGGTACCCTCGGTGGCGCTAACATCTTTCCAGGGGATGACAGTATGTACCACGCCCTGTTCCGCGGGCAATTCGTCGAACGGGCCGGTATAACCCCAGCCCAGCATGTCGCTGCCCTTGAGCGTCTCTACGACATGGTAATCTCCCTTGTCGCGTCCCTTAAGCGCTTTCAGCACAGGCAGTACTGCCTCTGCCAGGTAGTAGTAGTCACCATCCTGCTCCACCTTCACGTAGGGCAGATCGGGATTCACCGCGGCAGCAACGTTCGCTGCCAGTGTCCAGGGCGTGGTTGTCCAGACCAGCAGGTATTCGCCGGGACGGTTCAGCAATGGAAAGCGTGCGTAGATGCTGAGGTGTGTCGTTTCCTGGTAGTCCTCAGATAGCGTTTCCATGTTGGAGATGCCGGTGGCGCAGCGCGGGCACCACGTCATCACATCATGACCTTTGTAGATGATGCCCCGTTCGTAGCACTTCTTCAGGAAGTACCAGATGGTATAGTTGTTCTCATCCGAGAGCGTGTAGTAATCGTTGCCCCAATCCATCCAGTAGCCCAGGCGGATGGATTGCTCGGTCATGCGTTTGGCGAACTTGAAGACGCGCTCTTTGCACAGTTGTACGAATTTGTCGATGCCAAATGCTTCGATATCGCGCTTGTTTTTGAAGCCAAGCTCTTTCTCGACCTCGACCTCGACCCAGAGGCCCTGGCAATCGAAACCGTTCTGGTAGCGCTGCTTGTAGCCCTGCATCGTCTTGAAGCGTTGGTACAGGTCTTTATAGGTGCGGCCCCAGGCATGATGGACGCCCATAGGGTTGTTGGCGGTAATCGGACCATCCAGAAACGAGAATTGCTTGTCACTATGGTCATTACGATGTAGATACTGTTGCAATACGTTGTGTTCATCCCACCATTGCTGGATTGCGTGTTCCAGGGCCGGATAGTCAACCCTATCCGCGGGGATGACGGGCTGGAACACACTTGATTTCACCGACACGTGAGCCTCCTCCTCATTCACAGGTCAATCCGTGAGTTTGATTTCCAGGCGTTTATTGATCTTGCCCTTATTTTCAGTCTTGACGATTTTAATGCCCCCAACCTCTTTGGTATGGCTGACATGGGTGCCGCCGTCGGCCTGCAGGTCGAGGCCTACTATTTCAACAATGCGCACCTCTTCAATCTCAGGCGGCAGCAAGTTAATTTTGGTGCGAATAAGATCGGGTATGGCGAATGCTTTCTCGCGTGGTAGTGTATAGACGCGAATGGGATAATCCGCCTCCACTGCCTCGTTAATTTTTTCCTCGATATACGTGATACGATCCTTGTTCAGGTTTTCCATCGCAAAATCCATGCGCGCGCGGTCTGGATACATCTGGCCGCCTGTCACCTGGACGCCGAACTCTTTCCAGATGACGCCGCATAGGATATGCAGCGCCGTGTGCGTGCGCATCATGCGGTAGCGGAAATCCCAGTCAATTGTGCCGACGACTTCCTCGCCGACTGCGGGGGGCAGAGAGTCAAGCGTATGCCAGACAACGTCGTCGCGCTTGTTCATAGCGATAACCGTGGCTTCGCGCTCGCGGTTATCCCAGGTAATAATGCCGTGATCTGGCATCTGGCCACCGCCGCCAGGAAAAAACACGGTGGCGTCGAGCGCTATCTCATCACCTTCAACCGCGACAACCTTTGCGCTGCACTCAAATGTGTAACTGTTTTCATGGTAAAGCAGTTTCGTCTTCATGGCGTACGCTCCTTTGCATACATTTTTTCATTAAAAAACCCCTCGTCCAATATGTGAAAGGGACGAGAGGAACTCCCGCGGTACCACCCTGATTAGCCACGCAGCAGGCATCAAAGCCTGGAAGTATGGCCCACTCAGTTTTTGTTCTCATTTATAGGGGGCGTGGATGCGCAATGACAGCAATTGCTAATCACTCGGCGTCATTGCAGTACTTAGCGCCCTACGAATGAGAGACCTTCGTGATAACGGGAAGGGTCCGGCTGGCTCTACTAGAGGTGTTCTGCCAGCAGGCTCGGGAGTGATTTTCGGCTCACTACCTGTATCCGGTCGCACCAGGCCCGGACTCTCTACAACAGGAAATGTGGCCTACTCGCTCCGTCTTCGCCAGGTAACTTACTTGTTGAAATATAGCAAGAGTATGATATCACAAAACGTGATAAAATACAACTGTTAGAGCCGATCCGCCCTATGAATAAACGATATGAACCAGGGAAACTTCGTTATGTACGATCTCAATACATTTTATGGCCCCAATGCGGGCTATGTGCTTGAACTTTATGAACGATACCGCCAGAATCCAGCGTCTGTCGATCCCGCGACACGCGCAGTTTTTGAAACATGGTCGCCGGAAAGCCAGCTTCCATCAAAACCGGCAGTCCCTTATGATGTGAAGAACATCGTTGCTACTGCCGCGCTTGCTCACTCCATTCGCGAACGCGGGCACCTGGCGGCGCACCTTGATCCTCTGGGCAGCGAGCCGCTAGGAGATCCGGCGCTTTTGCCCGAGACGCACGGCATTAGCGAGGCTATCCTGGCACAACTGCCCCCTAATATTGTAGGAGGACATGCTGCGGAGGGTGCGCAGAACGCGCTGGAAGCGATTAGCAGGCTACGCGCCATGTATTCTGGCACCATCAGCTATGAATTCGACCAGGTGAAAAATCCGCAGGAACGTGGCTGGCTGCGTGACGCTGTGGGCTTGCAATTATATCACGAGCGGCCTTCCGCTGATGAAAGCCGCGCTCTATTGAAACGCCTGACGCAGGTCGAGGCGTTTGAACGCTACCTGCACCAGACCTATCCCGGCCAGAAACGCTTCTCAATTGAGGGAACTGATGTGCTGGTGCCTATGCTGGATAAGATCATCGATGGCGCCGTCGAGGAGGGCGCGCGTGAGGTAATCATCGGCATGGCCCATCGTGGTCGCCTGAATGTACTGGCCCACGTGCTGGAAAAGCCATATGCTAAAATCCTCAGCGAATTTATGCATCAGAAGCACGAGGAGGGCGTTCCGCTGACCGATACATTCGGCTTTGGCTGGACGGGCGATGTTAAATACCATCTAGGAGCCGAACATATTCTGGGCGAGGGTGCGACTGTAGAACTGAAGATCACCTTGTCTCCCAATCCCAGCCATCTAGAATATGTCAATCCGGTTGTAGAAGGCATGACGCGAGCGTCGCAGGAAGAATGTGATGTCCGTGGCGCTCCCGAACTGAGCGTGGATCACACCTTGCCCATTCTCATTCATGGCGATGCCGCTTTCCCGGGCGAAGGTATTGTTGCTGAGACGCTGAATCTTGGAGAGCTACGCGGCTACTGGGTAGGTGGAACCATCCATATCATCTTGAACAACCAGCTGGGATTTACAACCGAACCGGAAGATAGCCGCTCTACGCTCTTCGCAAGTGATCTGGCCAAAGGATTCGAGATGCCCATCATTCATGTGAATGCCGATGACCCTGAAGCGGCTCTCACGGCTGTGCGTATAGCGCATGCTTACCGCGACCGATTCCATAAGGATATCTTGATCGATCTTGTTGGCTACCGGCGCTGGGGACACAACGAGGGCGATGAACCGGCATTTACCCAGCCGATTATGTATGAACAAATCCGCAGCCATCCTACTGTGCGCGAACTGTACGCGCGGCGCCTTGAACAGTCCGGCGTAATTATACAGCAGCAAAGCGAGGCAATGCTCAAGAGCGCTTTCGAGGCGCTGGAAAGCGCCAAAAAAGAAGCTGAAAGTGACCTGCAGCAGCTTGAAAGCGAGGAGATGAACGGGGCAAATGGACACTACGAGCAGTTGGAGCTACCCCCGCAAGTACCCGCCGAACAGCTGATTGCTTTTAATAACGAGTTGCTAAAGTGGCCTGAAGGCTTTTCACCCAATCCCAAACTGGCGCGCCTGTTGCAGCGTCGCGCTACCACAATGGGGCCGGAAGGAGGAATCGATTGGGGCCAGGCGGAGGCGCTGGCATTTGCCTCTATTCTGGCTGCTGGCACGCCAATTCGACTGAGCGGGCAGGATAGCGAGCGAGGCACGTTCAGTCATCGCCACGCGGTACTGCATGACCAGCATAGCGGCGACAAATACGTGCCCTTACAGCATCTTTCGGAGGCACAGGCGCCATTTGCGATTTATAACAGCCCGTTGAGCGAGAGTGCGGCGCTTGGCTTCGAATATGGCTATAGCGTTCACTCGCCAGCTTCTCTCGTGTTGTGGGAAGCGCAATTCGGCGATTTTGCCAATGTCGCGCAGGTCATTATTGACCAGTTCATCTCTTCGGGACGCGCCAAATGGCGGCAGGATTCCTCGCTGGTGCTCCTGCTGCCACATGGCTACGAGGGACAGGGGCCAGAGCATTCGAGCGCGCGCTTAGAACGCTATCTTGAGCTTTCTGCCCAGGACAACTGGCGCGTAGCCATCTGCTCCACCGCGTCACAGTACTATCACCTCTTGCGCTTGCAGGCATATAATTTGCAGCGCGTTCCAAGACCACTAATTGTTCTGACGCCGAAGAGCTTACTGCGCCATCCACTGGCCTCTGCCAGCTTGAAAGAACTGGCGGAGGGACGGTTCGAGTATGTGATCGACGACCGGGAGGCGCTTACGCATGCGGGTGATATACGGCGCGTCGTGCTTTGCGCGGGTAAAATTGCTATTGATCTGCTTTCCAGCGAGGATCGCAAACGAGCTCAAGATGTCGCGATTGTGCGGGTTGAAATGCTGTATCCGTTTCCTGAAGATGAACTGAAAAAAGCGCTTGCTAACTATCCTAACCTGAGAGAAGTGGCATGGGTGCAGGAGGAACCGCAGAATATGGGAGCCTGGACGTACATGTCGCCGAGGCTTTCGGCAATGCTTGACTCAACCGTCGAATTGAATGTCATCGCGCGCACGGCGAGGTCAAGTCCTGCCACAGGTTTCTCGGACCTTTTCCAGTCAGAGCAGGAATACATTATTAAAGAGGCGCTGCAAGCTTCAGCTAAGCAAGTGCGGAGGTAGGAGATATGTCCGTTGAAATACATGTCCCAGAATTGGGGGAATCCATCGTTGATGCTGTCGTAGCGAACTGGCTCAAGCATGAGGGTGATACGGTCAGCACCGGTGATGCACTCGTAGAACTGGAAACCGATAAGGTCAATGTCGAAGTCAGTGCTGAGCAGAGCGGCGTGCTGCAAAAAATTGTCAAACAGGAGGGCGACGTGGTATCCGTAGGCGATGTGCTGGGGATAATAGGCGAAGGCGCGGCAGCAGCGACTACATCTGCCCAGGCAACGCAGCAGACGCAGGAAGCGCCTGCGCAAGGGGAATTAGATGGACAAAGGCTGGTGGAGGAACAGGCGCAGGTGCGTGCTGGCCAGGAGGCTAAGGGTGAACAGCGACCGTCTTCTCCCCTGGCGCGCCGTATCGCTGCCGAGCATCATATTGACCTGGCGCAGGTGAAAGGGAATAGCCCGCATGGCCGCGTAACCAGGGAAGATGTCATCAGCTACCTGGAGCAGAATAAGCAGGATTCGTCGCAACAGGCTACCACAGCAGCTACGCAACAAGCACAGCCATCTACGCCGGCTGCCGCACCGCCCGCGCCTGTAGGGAAGCCATCGCCGGTTATTGCTGCTGCACCCACGCAGCCGGGTAGAGAGGAGCGTATCCGGCTCTCGCGCAGACGGCAAACGATTGCGCAGCGCCTGGTTGAGACGCAGCACACGGCGGCTATGCTCACGACCTTCAATGAGATCGATATGAGCGCCGTCATGGAGGTACGCAATAGGCGTAAGGAGTCCTTTAAGGAAAGATATAATGTCTCGCTTGGCTTCATGTCCTTCTTCACCAAAGCGGTGGTAGGGGCGCTCAAAGCTTTCCCACGCCTGAATTCTGAAATTCAGGGCAATGAGCTGGTCTTGAAGCATTATTATGATATCGGTATAGCGGTTGGAGCAGAGGAGGGCCTGGTTGTGCCGGTGCTGCGGGATGCCGACCGCAAGAGTTTTGCTGAAATCGAGCGTGAAATTGCTACTCTTGCGAAGAAAGCGCGCGAAAATCAGTTGTCGTTGGCCGAGTTGCAAGGAGGGACGTTTACGATCACCAACGGTGGGGTGTTTGGTTCGCTGATGTCTACGCCAATTTTGAACGGGCCGCAGGCCGGTATTCTGGGTATGCATAAGATTGAACAGCGCCCGGTGGTTGTCGCGGGCCAGATAGTCATTCGACCGATGATGTACGTCGCTTTATCGTATGATCACCGTATTGTAGATGGTCGGGAAGCCGTACAGTTTCTGGTGCGCGTAAAGGAATTAGTGGAGGACCCGGAGACCTTGCTGTTGGAGGGATAAAACATCCCGGCCTGCACTCTCGACATAACTTGTCTCAACCTGTATAATCTAGGATGTGCCGGGTATAGCCCTGTTTATTCCTGATGGTACAATAGACGAAACCATTTGGGGAGAGATCTGGGAGTGCATGCTTAATCGGGTGGTACGAGAAGAGGAATTCGCCATACTATGCAACAACATGGAAACACGGATGAAATGGATGCCCTGATTGGCAGGACATTGGGGCAGTTTATCATAAGGGAGCGTATAGGTTCAGGTGGCATGGCAACGGTTTTCAAGGCCTACCAGTCCACCCTTGAGCGCTATGTTGCGATCAAAGTTCTACCCGCTTTTCATGCGCACGACCAAATTTTTGTGAAACGCTTCGTGATGGAGGCGCGCTCGGTAGCGAGGCTGGCCCACCCGAATATTGTCCAGATCCATGATTTTGGACAGGAAGACGATAATGTCTTCTACATTGTGATGGAGTATGTCGATGGTGGAACGCTGAAAGACCGGTTGAAGATGAGGGCCTTAACGGTTCCTGAGTCGATTGATTTTGTGATCCAGGCAGCTGAAGGCCTTGGTTGCGCCCACAGCAATGGTATTATCCATCGCGATGTGAAGCCTGCTAACATGCTGCTACGCAAGGATGGGCATCTGCTGCTCTCTGACTTCGGCATCGCGAAAATGCTCGAGGGAACGACGAATCTCACACGCGCCGGCACCGGAATCGGCACGCCGCAATATATGTCGCCGGAGCAGGGCACCGGCCAGCCGGTTGATCGCCGCAGCGATATTTATTCGCTGGGCATCGTGCTCTATCACTGTTTGACAGGGCGCGTCCCTTTTAACTCGGATAACCCACTCTCGATAACGGTAAAGCACCTGAATGAGCCATTGCCAATCGAGAACCTGCGCAAGATGGGCGTGCCTTACCCTGTTGAGCAGGTGGTGTCGAAGATGACCGCGAAGTCTCCATCAGATCGCTACCAGTCGGTAGATGAGCTCATCGATGCGTTGACGGCGGCGCTTTCAGCTTCCCACCTGTCTTTACCGCGCTGGCGATCAGGTATTCAACCTATCGCGGCAGCCGTTCCAGAAGTGCCGCCACAAGCACATAAAGCATCCGGCCCGCTGCTATACACTCCCCCTGTGGGTTCACAGCCCCTGGCTCCTATTTCGCGGCCATCGCTGGTAACAGTACCATGTTTCCGCTGCGGTCAGTCGAATCCGAGCGACCGCCTGTTTTGTACATCCTGCGGATATGAGCTCTCGGATAGGCGCGCGGCGGCTGATCGCTTTATGGGGCCAAATGGTCGCCCTATTCTTGCCCGGCTTTCCATTCAGAATGGGCCAATGGCCGGGCGCTCGTATATGTTTCACCAGGATATCACAACAATTGGCCGCACGAATGGCAACGACCTTATCATCTCGGGGCGCACTGTTTCGCGAAATCATGCGCGCCTCTGGTTTGATAATGGCCGCTGGTATATCGCGGATATGAAGAGTGCGAACGGAACGGTGGTAAACAATGTGCGGCTCCAACCGCACGTGCCAACGCTATTAAACGATAACGACGTGATCAATTTCGGTGACGAGGTTGTTGTCTTTAACATCGTGTATTAGTTGTTTCAATGTGCCTGTCCTTATCCGGGTCGCTAAACCCGCAAAGGTCAAGTGTAGATATATTAGGAAGGTTCAAACACATGAGTTCCATCAATCCTGTAGTTCAGGTAGCGCAACAAATGCTGCTAGGAGGTGCGGTCAAACAAAATCATGCGCTCGAACACGCAACGATTGTGCTATTGAGCAGAAAATATCCCGAAGTCCGCTTTGCAGGCATCTCTTTTGCCGCCGGCTTTTTCGTGTTCGGGGATGTGCCGACGGAGGCAATTCTGCCGGCAGCGCAGGAAGCTCTTACCCTCTTGCGTACAACCACGCCTGAGCTGGCGATTCACGAGCGCTGCGGCACCAATCTCGCTGTGTCGGGAATGCTGACAGGCCTATCGGCAATGACGGTGGCTCGCATGCGCAAGCCATTCAGCACGGCCAATAATGTGATCCTGGCCGCGACTGCTGCCCTGATCCTGGCACGTCCATTGGGGCTAATGGTTCAGCGCTACGTTACAACGCAGACTCCTAACGCGTCCATGAAGATTACCGGCGTATCACGCCGCGTGTTCTTTGGCACTCCGGCTCATTTTGTTAGCACGGATAATCCAGAAGCTGCCGGCCTGTTTTCTTGATACCTGTGAGCGGTAAACAATTGCAGCTTATAAAAAATGTGGGGCGCATGTGTTGCGTCCCTACGTTTTGTTATTTCATCTAATCCAGGAGGTCTATATGGAACGCAGCCGTTTTCTCGTTGAAACGACCTGGCTGGCCGAGCATTTGAATGATCCTCACCTGCGGGTTGTCGATATGCGTGGCTATGTGCGTACAGTAGAGCGGAATGGGGTTCAGGATGCAGTGTATGTGGGGGCGCGAGACGAATATGAACAGGCCCATATTCCCGGCGCTTTGTATATCGATTGGACGAGCGATATCGTTGATCAGGATGATGCTGTAGAGGCCCAGGTGGCGCCCGCGGAGCGTTTCGCGGAGGTCATGGGGCGGCTGGGCATTGGCGACCAGCACCTTGTGGTAGCCTATGATGCGCATCCTGCCTCGCAATTTGCCACGCGTCTGTGGTGGGCGCTCAACTATTATGGCCATGACCAGGTTGTGGTATTAAATGGGGGATTGCCCAAATGGCAGCGCGAGCATCTTCCATTGACCGCTGACGTGCCTGTCTATCCTCCCGCGACATTTACCCCAGTTGTCCAACCACAACTGCGCACCACTGCTGAAGAAGTCTTGTCTTTGCTTGGGCAGCAGGGGGTGAGGCTGATCGACGCGCGCGATCGCGGCCAGTATACGGGAGAGATTGTGCGTGGGCATGGGCGTCCAGGCCATATTCCGGGCGCTATCAATATTCCACGCGAGGAACTGGTTGATCCGGCGACGGGGACGTTTCGCAGCAATGAAGAACTCGCCCAGGTTTTTTCCTCGGCAAATGTGTCACCAGAAGAGCGCGTGATTGCGTATTGTAATGGAGGCGTAGCCGCGACGACAGTTCTTTTTAGCCTCGCCATGCTTGGCTACCCTCAATTGACCAATTATGACGGCTCGTGGAATGAGTGGGGCAAGCGCCAGGAACTGCCGGCGGAATTCTAGTTGCAATGGAGGGTACCGGGTCGCTCTTATGCTAGAAGATGGACTAGAAGAGACAGCGCAAGACCTGATCGATCTCAACGAGGTGATGCATGCCTTTGGTGTAAGCGAATGGCATAACCTTGGGCCTGTTGATGCTGGGCATGATGGATCATCAGGTCTGCTGGTTGAGATTGCAGGCCTGCGCTATATCCTCAAAGAACAGCCTGGCGGATTGCTAGAGGAAGATAGCAGCCATCGTTATGAGTTTCAACGCTATCTCCGCGAGGCCGGTATTCCGGTACCTTTCTTGTGGCTGACCCCACAGGGAGAGCCTACAGTGACAATCGGCGAGGATGTATTTGAACTGCGGCAATGGATTGATGGCGAGGTATATGATTCGAAGAATCCTCGTAGCTTGCGGTGGGGAGCTGCTGCTGGAGAGATGCTGGCTCGCATCCATCAAGCCTCGCATCGTTATCCCGGTTCGGAGCATCGCTGGCCTTCCGAGGTGCAGGCGGGTGGATTGGTGCAGGGCTGGCTGAACTTCGCGCGTGCCATAGTGGAACAAAGTGAAGTGCATGCCATTGCCGCGGCTTTGTCGAATGTAATCGATCAATGGGAAGCAGTTCTGCCTGCTGCCATGATGTCCATCGGCTCCGGTCGTGGCTTGCCTGAGTTCAATATTCACGGCGACTATACCCCGATGCACCTGCGTTTTGAGGGCGAGGCAGTGTGTACTGTTTCAGGATGGGATGCATCGCGCTGGGAAAAACGCCTGATTGAACTTGCCTACGCTCTTTTTTCATTTAGCGCGTTAGAATGGCGAAACGATGACGTTTTGACAAGACCCCTGATGAAACGTGGCTTCGATCCTGAACGTATGAGGAATTTTTTAGCAGCATATGGTGCCCTCTATCCACCTACCCCCGGCGAAGCCACGCTCCTCGTCGATGCCTTGATGCTGGTTACTCCTATTCTTACGGCCAACGGCCCGCTCGAAGACATCTTCTATGCTGAGGAGAACGTCGAAGAAATGTTGATCGACGACGTAATGGAAAGGCTTGCCTGGGCAACATCCCTTCCTGCCTGGCTTGCCCGCATGCGCGGTACGATTGCCGAGATGTGGCAGTGACTCTGAAGTAGCGCATTCATTGAATCCTTACTTCCTGACTTCGCCTTTTGCTTGTGCAACTTAATCTCTCTTAAGAAGTAACATATCTTTGCATCGTTAATGGAATGTCCTTTATTTTCTTTTGTATCCTGCTTGTTTTTCCAGTTGATCTCTGCTATACTACTTCACGGGTTTTTATTCCTATATCTTTTCGAAAAAAGTACTCGGAAATGCAAGTATGCATAAGTGTAGAGGAGGCAATGTATGTTTTGCCTGAATTGTGGTAACAAGCTTCCCGACGATGCTAGCTTTTGCAATAGATGTGGCAAAGCCGTCAATATTTCACAACCTCCCGCGACGAATCCCCCTCCTTCTAGCAGAGTGACCAGGGATTTCAATAGCATGATCCCTCCATCCCAACTTCCTTCACCTGGAAACTATCAACCACCGGCGCAGGCAGGCTTCCCAGGTCAGTCATCTTCACCGCAATGGCAGCCACAGTCGAATCCAGGCTATCCGCCGGTGATGCAGCCCGGGTCGCCTCAGACCTCACAATCGCATCCGGGATATCCGCCGGCAGTGCAAGCTGGTTTTTCTGGACAACCACAAACGAATCCAGGATATCAACCCCCGGCACAGGCCGGTTTTCCTGGGCAGCCATCTTCCCCACAATGGCAACAGCAAGCAAATCCAGGTTCTCTTCCAACTATGCTCCCCGGACAATCCCAGCCGTTGCCACAGCAATCAGGCTCTGGCTATCAACCAACCATACAAGCCGGTCCGTCATCATTGCCACCCTGGACCTCGCAGCCGAATACTGGATATTCACCAACAATGAGAGCGGACCCGCCCTCCCAGCCCTACCTATCCTCAATTCAGCCAGGAACAATGCAATCCGGCCCGGTATCTCAACCCTATTCTTTGCCCGGGCAGGTCCTTCCGGGTGTGCAGGTGCCTTCAACCAGCTATCCAGGCGTGTCATATCCGCAGGGTTATCCGGCTGCTGTTCCCCCTCCTCAAAGACCTGCTCCGCCACCCAATGTATTTCAAGCATGGATGATACGAGTCTTTTCTCCCTCGCTCGCAAGCAATCCGATATTAGGCATCATAGCAGGTAGTCTACTTGCAGTAATCGTTGGTGTTTTGATTTCGGTCATCTTTGTATCTATTGCAAGTGGCATAGCTCCTCATTTTGGGATAGACGGTGCTTTCCCAGCTGGGCAGGATGCGTTAGATGCATCCCTCGGCTTTTACTCTCTGCGTTCTTCTTTCAAAGATGGCCTGCAGTTGTTTTTCATTATGCACGGGGCCGCGAACCATATCCAGTTTGCTTACTCGAATAGCTCCAGTTCCAACCTCTCTACTTTCAATGCCTCATTTAATTCACTTTTAAGCGGCCTATTACTCATACCTGCATTGCTCCTGACTCTGGGAGGCTATGTGGCCGCGTGTACCGATTTCCAGAATCGCCCTCTAAGCAGCCTCTGGCGTGGAGCGGCGATAAGTGTTCCCTATGCGATTCTGCTGGTAATACTCACCAGCCAGGTTAATGGCAGTAGTATAACCCTACCACTACAGTACGATCAAAATGGTGCTGTCACTCTTACACCTACCTTTGATGGCACATCCCTATTTCTCTTTGGACTGTTATGGGGCGCCATTTTCGGAGTACTGGGAGCCTCTATCAAGTTGAGCCGCGGTCAGTGGAGGCATATGGTTTTCCAGTATTTGCGTGCCAACGGCCGGGCGAGGGTAACAGGCATGATTGCCGGCGCTCTTGCGGCTTCTGGCCTGGGTATCGCGCTTTCTCTGCTCTTCGTTTTGGGATTCCTTGCCTTTAGCACTTATTCCATACCTTTGTTCACCCATAATCTGTGTGATTACAACTTTGGTTATGGGGATTGGCAGATTGTAACTGCCTGGGGAATCGCCCAGGGGCCGCTCATGGCTGCAAATCTGTTCTTCTACTCTTTTGGCGCACCTTTTACAGTCAATGTTCCACAGGCCATTGGTGATGCCTGTTTTTTTACAGGTAATCCACATACTACACACCTGGCTTTGAGTATGTTTGGCGGCACTCCTCATTTGCCACAGTGGACGTATGCCTTGCTGCTTATCCCGGTAGTGAGCCTTTTCCTTGGTGGCAGGGTGAGTGCTGCTATTGCCAGACCAAGGGGAGTTGGTCCTGCTGCTGTTCAAGGAGCGCTGGTGGCGGTTCCATTTGTTGTTCTAATGATGCTTTTAACCACTATCACTTCAATTTCCACGCAGGAGACAGCGTTTGGATCGTCCTCTGTACAGAATATTTTCTATACGCTGACAGCCGGTGTTGGGGCATTTGACCTGGTATTATGGGCATTATTGTTTGGTGTAGTTCTTGGAGCGCTGGGAGGAGCGTACCAGGCAAGTAGCTTGAGAACAGGCATTGCTAAGGTGTTGCGGGGGCTCATTAAGCCACTGGGTCTGATAACAAAACCATTTTTCTCCCTCATCGATCGCTTTACAGGGCGGCCCGTTGCTACACCCAGGAGCGCAGCTCGTAGTCTTGTCTACGGCGCGTTGCTCTGGGCGCTGTTACTCCTGGTAGCAGTCGGAGTGGCCAGCATAATACTTATTGCGAACAACCAGGTTATTGAGCTCGCAACAATTTATCGTGTTAGAGATATACTTAGTGTATTGCTCGTAGCATTGCCAGGATTATTCCTCATCAGCGCTGCTGCTTCCGCGCTTGTAACGGATCCACAGGGCAGTCAGATTACGACAACCGCGCCTGCTCCAGGTTTTCAGGTGGGATACTCGATCCCACCAGGGCCTCCACCGCCTCGTACACCTTTTATTCCCGGGCAGCAAATGTAGACGAGAGGAGTATAGCGATGCAAGGGCCAACTTTTTATTCTAATATTCCGGCAGGAAATCAGCAATTTGCGCCGGCGCCAGTACCTGTACAGCCTGCTAGTCGTGGAACGGGGCGTTTGCGCAGCCAGCTTTCTTTCCTTGCCTTATTTGTTGTAATAGTAGCGCTCATTGCGGCAGGTATGTCAGTGATGCAGTGGTCAACAATGCGGACTGTGACCCTGGGATTTCCCAAACCAACAGTACAGATTATATCGTCTAATACAGGTTCGTATAGAACATCTGATAGTGTGCAATTCTCGGCTAGCGGTAGTGGAAGAGATCTCAGTTACTTCTGGGATTTTGGAGATGGAAGCACTGCAAATGGTTCGGATGTCAGTCACATATTCGGCAGGGCAGGCTCTTATACGGTTGTAGTGACTGTGGTAGACGCTATCGATCAGTCGAGTAGAGCCAGTGTCTCGGTCACTATTTTACCGATATTGCCAACTGGAACGTTCACTATTTCCTACTCCTATGGCTATTACGTCGGTTTCGACGCCAGTGGTTCAACTTCCGACCCGAGTACGAGTATAGCCAGCTACTCCTGGAATTTTGGCGATGGGAGCACCGATACTACCTATACCCCGTCAGAATATCATTACTATAATTCAAGCGGCCCATACACGGTTACTCTGGTGGTGACTGATGCTGCGGGACAAGAGAGTAGCGCATATTCTCAGACGGTGTACCCTCAATATTGATGCAGTGGAATCACTTTATATAGAGGTCATATGCCTCTTGCAGCAGCGGGCAATTCACACCATGCTCCTTGGCGCGCCGCAGCAATGGAGCAAAAAGCGCTTCTGCCTCGTGTGGTCGATTGGCCCATACATCGCGCGCGAACGAGGAATCGGCCTGTGGGTCGAAGCGCTCCGCGACGGCAAGGCTGGCGGCTCCGGCATCTTCGGGCATGGGGATACCACTGGCTTGTGCAATATTTCCGATCTCCTGCGCTATTTCTGCCCAACGGGAACGCAAACGAGCATCTTCGCGAATTCTGCCGATGGGCAGGCGCGTCTCGGCATTGATGATGGCGAAAGGTACCAGAAAGAGTTGCTTCATCCACATGCGCCGCTCGATGTCGTCTACCAGCGCGGCTTCAACGCCAGCGATTTCGAGGGCATTGACTATCGAAAGCAGCCTGGCACGATGCTGGACCGGCAAGAAAAATTGCGCTACACCTGGCTTGATATCGATCACGCCAGGAGAGATGATATTGGCCCCAACATATAAAACTCCCATTGCCGCGCGCTCGTTGCCATACATCGCGGATACAGCATCATATGCGGCGAAACCATTCTGTACGGTGACAAGCAGCGTTTCCGGCGCGATGCGCGAGGCTATCTCTTCCAGTAATGCCGGGATATCGTAGGATTTGGTTGTCAGTAAGATGACGGGGGCGAACTGCTTGACATCATCAAGCGCGACACTCACTACCGGGGCAAAGATAGTGCGTTTATTCTCGGATACAATCGTCAGGCCGACCTGTTGGAGCTGGCGTAAGGCGTTGCCGCGCGAGATGATGCGAGGAGGCAGACCTCCGCGATGCAGGGAAGAAGCCAGAAATCCTCCCGCTCCTCCTATACCGATGATATCGATAGCTGTTTCCATACTCTCCTCCTTAGAAAACGAGCGATGCATTGCGGAGTTGCTGGATAGCAATCAGATCACTGAGAACGCCATATGCCGTCTGTAAAACGCCTGTATCGTGTTCGATCAGAGTAATTGTCCCCATAGCCTCGGTCTGAATTGATATGATGCCGGTTCCACTTTTGCCTATATACAATATGTCATCGGAGCTGATGCGTTGGGGACGAACTTCAGCGACGAGGATGCCATGTTTACGCCGGGCCTGGCTGACCAGGCGATAAGGCGAACCGGCCAGAGCCGCTGCACAAATATCGTCAGGGGTGAGATCTCGGATGCCTTCACGCTCGACCATGGATGGTCGCAACTGGCCTTCGAGCAGCGTATTGGCGAGAATGGTTGTTTTCATTACAGCGTCCCATCCATCCAGGTCATACCACGGATCGACCTCTGTTACTCCTGCCTGTTGCGCTCTACCGATGGCCTCATCACGTGAATAGCCCTGTTCCATCAGGTTCAAGACAATACTACTGGTGGTATTGAGGAGCGCCCTGAAGGACTGTATGCCTACGGCCAGCAATGTGAACTGTGAAAGGTTAATCAGTGGCAGGCCATCCATAACTGTCGATTCGAAGCGGAATTGCACATTATTGCGGCGTGCCAACGCTTCGAGTTCGTCCTGCGCAAAAGCCACCGGCCCCTTATTCGCTGTTACCACATCCATACCCGCTTCCAGAGCTTGCCGGATATGCGCCAGCGCCGGCTGCCCGCTCTGCGGATTAAGCGTAGTGAGCTCGATCAGTACAGTGGCCCCGGCGGATTTTCCGGCCTGAATGAACTTTCCGGCATTTTCCAGGCGGTTACTCGTGCTGCTGAGCCAGCCTTGTGGGTCCTGTTCGCGCGCAAGATCAGTGGCATCCACACCTTCGGGGTGGACGTAGAATCCCTTGCTGCGCGAGCCAATGCCGCTAATAACCGGGCGTATGCCTAACTCGCGGCCCATCCATTCGCTCCGTGATGCGAGAAGTGGGAGGAATGCCTGGGCCACGTGCCCATATCCTAGCAAGAGCAGGCGCAATGGAGGGAGTAATGCAGAGAGAGATGTTTCGCTCATGGGTCAATACCTGTGCTTGAACGGAGTGGAAGAGCTCCTGGAAAGCCATGGCCGCTTGCTGAGCGTGGCCTTTGCTTGCTATGAACAAAAGAGTGAGAATGGCGAGCAGAATAGCCGCCAGAATAAGAGCGGTAAAGATAAGAATTTTGCGGTTTTTAGTTGAAAGGCCGGTATGCGCATGGTCGGTGGTCTGGGAACTTGAACCACTCATCTGCCCGATTGGTGCCGGCGGCTGAGGCTGTGTTGCTGATGTCGTGGCCGGAGCAGAAAGATTGGCCTGCATGAAAGGTTTCGGTGGAACCTGTGGTGGAGCAGAAAGCGCCAGGTCCTGAATGGCTAGATGAGATGCCCGGTGATTCTGCCGTGATGCATCACCTGAAAGGCTGGCAGATGACGCTTGCATGAGTGATGATGGTCCTGACCCGGATGATCTGGGTAACGGCGGAGTAATGACCATTGTTGCTTCCCCTGAAATATCTTGTGGGGTCGCGGCGTTATGTCCACCAGTTGACGGATTACCAGGTGCAGCTGGCGGCAGATTCGAATTCATGCTTGAGCCGTTTGCCAATGATTTACCGCAGTGAGGACAGAAAGACGCGTTTCTGTTCAGATCTCCATTGCAATATGGGCAATGTATGATGGGTGCCGCGGGTGCAGGGGGCTGTGGGTCCGGCATTGCGGTCGTGTCCAGAGTTGCCGGATCAATCGGTCCTTTTGTATTTTGCATTTGCTCGAAGAGCAGGGGTAGATCGGGCTGCGTACTATGCGGATCGACATTGCGAGGAGACCTGCTTGATGAGGGCTGCGTAGATGAAGGTAACGCGGCCAGTACCGAACGAAGGTCATTGCTGAATTCCGCGACTGATTGGTAGCGATCCTTTGGCTTCATTTCCATAGCGTGCTTGATGATCGAGTTCAGTTTCTCAAGCAGTTCTGGTGGAAGCATTCCTAATTGTGCCAGGTGCCGGGAATGCCGCGGGGCCGGCTTTGACGGTTTGGAGATGCCGAGACGAAATTGCCGCCCGGCATTAGGATCCGTACTTCCCTCGGGTGGGTTGTGCGCGAGCAAATCTTGCAATGAGGGCAAATCCGGTTGATTTTGTTGAATTGCCTGATTGCGCGTGGAGACACTTGGGGGCTCATGGGTTGTGAGTACAAAATAGAGTGTGCCGCCCAACGCGTAGACATCCGAACGGGCATCTGTTCCTGCTCCTCCGGGGTATTGTTCCAGCGGGGCATAGCCGGGCGTACCCTGGTGCCGGATGAAGAAGAGGGTGCGCGCCCCATCCGCGGCGGCCTTCGCGTTACCCAGATCGACCAGGATTGCCTTACCATCGGACGTAATACGAATATTATCCGGTTTGATGTCACGGTGAATAATAGGTGGTTGCTGGCTATGCAGGAAGCTGACTGCATTGGCGATGGAAAGAATCCAGGTTAGAAGCTGGGCCAGGGGGATGACTTCGTTTTTCTGCCGCGCGATGCGGATATAGTCGGTCAGATCATTTCCCTCAATATAACCAAGTACCATGTAGTATCGCCCTCGCTCGTCGAAGGCGTCCTGAAAAGCAGGGAGATTTGGATGGTGCAGTTGGCTGAGCACGCGCTCTTCGTGTTCGAGTTGCACCTTGCCGCTCGCCCCGGTGACAAGGTATTCTTTAATTGCGTATTGTGCTTTCGTCTGCATATCTATCGCGATGTAGACATGCCCAAAGCCTCCGCTGCCCAGCACCCGTTCGATACGGTAGCGCCCGTGCAGTAGTGTGCCTGACGGTAGCGTTTCCATCGCCATAGAGGCTAACTCCTTTTTGGGTTCTAAAATTCTCAACAAGGCAACGGGGCAAACCGAATAATGGCAGTATCACATCATCGTGTTGTTCGTGCCACCTACATCCCCCGGCATTATAACACTTGATAGGAAGTGTGTCATGTGTCTTATGACCTGCTTCCTACCAGGAAAAAGTACTACTGCGCCGATTCGTTATGCGAGCGCGACTTGATAGGTGATGGTGATGGCAAAAGCCGCGCCTGAGATAGGAAAGCCCAGTTATTCTGTTTGCACACCCGCAAATACATATATGTTTCTGCCTGTTGCACCCCCTGTACTTTGTAGAGCTTCTCGGTAAGAAACTTCAAGAGATGATCGTTATCGCGACATACAACTTCAGCCAGCAGGTCAAAACTGCCCGTTGTAATGATCAGGTAGATCACTTCATCAAACGCAGAGATTTCTTCGGCCACTTGCAGAAGCCGCTCACCTGATACGCGAATGCCAATCATACTTGCCAGGGAGAAACCCAGTTTGATGGGATTGGTAACGGCGACGATTTGCATAACCTGGGTATTGATTAAGTTAGCAACGCGCTGCCGCACGCTGGCCTCCGATATACCTAGCTCAGCTGCCAGTTTGGTAAATGGGCGCCTGCCATCCAATTGTAGCGCCTCGATAATGCTTTGATCGATTTCGTCTATCCCATTCTTATCGTTCATTCTAGCAAAATATCCCTTACACCTTTTCCATGACTGTCCACCCTGGCATCTCGAAAGCCCCGCAGTTCTCATGCCAGAAATCAAATGTTCAAGTTCAATGTGGCTATACTACCATCTCAGGCACAGATGTGCAATAATCTGTAAACAAACTGCTCAAAATCCAGTCTCCAATCGCAGAAAGGATGGCTTGTATGCCTACTCATCGCACCGGCTTTGTTTTCGACGAACATTATATGGGACATGATACGGGAGTTCAGGCGACCGTCGTCACGCGCAATGGTTCGTTCGAAGTCTCGCCCGAACCACATCCCTCTTCGCGGTATATCATCAAGCGTATCAAAGAATTTCTCGATGGTTCTGGCCTGACGGCATTGATGCACCCGATTCCGGCGCGTGCCGCCAGCGAAGATGAGATTGCGGTTTACCATACCCGGAAGTATATCGCGGGGATACGTGCGCTCTGTGCTGGAGAGACTCCAGAAGAAGGCTGGGGCGAGATCGATGTAGAGACTAATCTCAGTCCTGGTACGTTTGAGGCGGCACTCTACGCGGCAGGTGGTTCGATGAATGCTGTGAGCGCGGTCATGGGTGGTGAGGTTCGTAATGCCTATGCTCTCTTGCGGCCTCCCGGCCATCATGCAACAAGCAATCAAGCCCTGGGCTTTTGCATCTTTAACAATACCGTTATTGCCGCTCATCATGCCCGCAATGCTTATGGCCTCGAACGTGTCATGATCGTAGATTGGGACGTGCATCATGGCAATGGTACACAAGATGCGTTTTATGCCGATCCGCATGTACTCTTTGTCTCACTGCACCAGCAAAACTGGTTTCCCAAACTGGCAGGAGAACTAGAGCAGGTAGGAAGTGGCGCGGGTGCTGGCTACACGGTCAACATCCCACTTCCGGCAGGCACCGGTGATAGGGGCTACCGGGCAGCATTCGAACAGCTAGTGCTTCCCATCGGCCTGCAATACCGCCCGGAGTTGATTATTATCACAGCGGGTCAGGATGGAAGCTGGCTGGACCCGCTTGCCCAGATGATGCTAACCATGGCCGGCTTCCGCACCATGTCCGAGCTGATGCTTGGACTGGCGGAAGAGGTCTGTGACGGAAAACTGGTGATGCTGCAAGCAGGCGGCTACAGCACCGCCTATGTGCCATATTGTACGGTTGCCGCCATTGAACCATTAGTAGGTGTCGATCTCGGTATGGTCGATCTCTACGACACATCTTCAGAACTTGAGCGCAGCGCGACCGTTTTTTCACAGGAGACACGGGATGCGCTGGCGGCAGCACGAAAGTGGCACAGCAACTGGTGGAAACTGTGATTTCTTATAGCCATAGGATATACAAATAGCAAAACAAAGCAGAGCACCCACCTCCTACAACCGGATTGACGGGAAAATAGAAAAGGGATCAGCACAGCAAAATCTTTGATGGTAACTGCCGTCGTCCAATTACTCAGTTGTCCCTTGCCAGAAGTAGGCCTGAAACGTGCAATACTCCTGAAATCCCAGGCGGCGATAGAGGTGCAGACCCATCGGCGAGGATTGTAACGTGCCAATATGATAGCCCCAGGTTCGCGCTTGTAATAATGGAGCCACCGTCAGAGCGCTTCCAATCCCTTGATGCCGGACTTCTGGTAGCGTGGCCACATTGTATATTCCCGCCACACCTCCCGCGAGATACAGCAATGAGGTGGCTACTGGCTGATCTGCAAGCAGACCAAGATAATAATGAGCGGATGGATCATCCGTAAAACCATGCCTGGACACCAACTCTAAGAGGAGCGCCAGCCCCTCCTGTGGAATATCCGAACCGGCGGTCATGATACGAAGCCAGATTCGCAATGCTTCAGCGTCATGGATGCGTTCGATGGTTAGGGATGGTGGCAAGAAAACGGCTTCATCCAGGGCTTGCAGTTCAATGGCCATTCCAGGTGCCTCGTCCCCAAGCATCCAGCCACGCGCCTGGAGGTGACGGCCTAAATCCACTGGACGAGTGGATGGACCAATTAACCAGGCCATAGGAACCTGTTTAGTGGAGAACTCTCGCAGGTGCGCACCCAGAATCTCCTCCAGGCGGTCCTCCGGAAAGCGAGCATTGACGATTCCATTGGCGAGATGAAAAGGAAGGCCTGAAAAAAACCAGAGCAGATGAGGCTCTTCATATACCTGTGCTCCAAGTCCATGCGCGAAGTGTATCCATGCCGCGTGGGTATTGATCTCCATAGCATTGACGAGGGAAGAGGCAGAGAAATCTTTCAACACCGGATGTATCATATACTTTTCCTTCTTCTAGTGGAGCAGCAACTCCCAATCTCTCATGAGCTACTTTTCTTCAGGATACGGAGAAAACAGATGGCGAGCGTGATCAATGCTTCGCCCTGGGATAGACAAGCATACGCGTGAAAGCCAGATTGGCGCGCGTTCTTTACAGAAGAGCATAGCACATGATGGTGTATTTGTCAATGTTTCTACATAAATATAGCATGTATAAATAATTGTTACACACTATTCTAGTAGAAAATAGCGAATGAAAAATGTGAAAAGGCATGAGCGTCTCCAAAAACGCAATCTTTCGACATTTACCTCGTAGCTCTTGCTCAGTCTGGGGAAAAATATGTTATACTCTAAATATGCCGGTCCGTTATTAGACGAGGAGGGCCTCCATGGAGCAACCTGCGCCGCGTGCCAGATATGATGAGTTTGCCGAACAATTTACATCTGTCCTGTATGACAACTGGTCAGATATTCTCGTGATCATCAATCGACAATCGCCCCGTATTGCCGCTCTGCTGAAAGTGGCAACGCCTTCGGGCCTGAAACGCATCAATGGGAGCTGGCATATACAGGTAATGATCAAACGGGTGGTGCAGCGTGACAAGCTGCGTCAACCACGTGATAATGAAGTCGTGGCCCAGGCGATCCGGACATGGGCGCACTCAGCAGCTCAATTGAAACTCCCACGCGTGACGGTGAATTTCGAATTCTAAATCATAACAATCGCCTGGCTTAAGAAGGAGCCTCCCTATGTCTACGGCTCAACCGAAAGTGCGAAGGCGCTTTCCCGGCTTGAATGTTGCTGCCCTGCAACACCCTTATGACCGTGCTGCCCTTGGCGCGCTACAGAAAGTTCCTGGCCTGGATATTGTGGTGCGCAAATTCATTGAACTGTATCCCGAACGTGTTGCCTATATTATCAATGTCGCGCAAACAGTGCGCGTCTCCAAATTGCAGTGTTCACAATTGTATGCCCAACTCCAGGAGGCCTGTGCCATCCTTGATGTGGCTGAACCTGAGTTGTATGTCGCTCAAAATCCTATCCCCAATGCCATTACAAGTGGGAGTAGTCATCCCTATATTATTTTAACTAGCGGTCTGCTCGATCTATTGAACGAAGATGAGATGCTGGCTGTGATTGCTCATGAACTCGGCCACATTAAATCTGGGCATGTGCTTTATAAGACGATGGCTCGCGGTATCAGCCGGGGGCTTTCGATTATCGGAGACTTGACGCTAGGCATCGGACGCCTGGTCGGGCGAACGCTGGAGGCCACATTGCTCGAATGGGATCGCAAATCGGAATTTACCGCCGATCGTGCTGCCTTGCTGGTCGTACAGGACCCGCATGTAATGCTCACGCTGCTGATGAAATTTGCGGGTGGCTCGCTTTTCCAGCGTAATGAAATGAATCCACAAGAATTTTTAAAGCAGGCCGATCTGTATGAAGAGGTCGATGCAAGTATGCTCAATCGCATCTATAAACTGATGGTAGTAACAGCCGTGAACCATCCTCTCACCATTGTGCGCGCCAGGGAGATTCTCAACTGGTCGGACAGCCGCGAATACAAGGATATTCTCGAAGGCAACTATCCGCGCGCGAAAAGCTCGATAGAGAATCTTTCCGGCAATGCGGCAATGAATAATGCTACCGCATCACCAAAATATGCAGAGAATGGCCTGATTCGCTGCCCGCATTGCAACCGCGAACAAACGAACCAGCGCTTTTGCAGCCTCTGCGGAGGTGCCATAGCATAAGCATGCGGGGGAGAAAGAGTAACAGCTATCGCCTGGTCGGTTATCTGATGATAGCTACAGCGGCAAGTCTTTTCGGCCTCAATGGCAACCTGTCACGGCTTCTTTTCGATGATGGTATTTCTCCTATTACACTCGTCGAATTTCGCATGCTGATTGGCGCGCTATGCCTTTTCTCGGTTTTACTCATTAGCCAGCGAAAAGGATTGAAGTTGCCACGTCACAGCTGGGGATGGATTGTGGCATTTGGCCTCTCGTTGGCATTGGTTACCTATACCTATTTCGTCGCGATCAGCCGTTTGCCGCTGGCAATAGCGCTGGTCATACAATTTACTGCCCCGGCATGGATGGTACTTGGGGTGGCAATCTGGCGCAGGCATTTACCCTCGCTCTATGTACTTGCGGCACTGGGACTGACCTTCGGCGGTGTTTTCCTGCTGACTGGCCTCTGGCACGCCAGCCTTAATGGTCTGGATCCGTTAGGCCTGGTCTATTGTCTGTTTGCTGTCGTTGCCTACATCGCCTATCTCCTGCTGGGACGCCAGGTCGGTAAGTATGTACCGTCACTGACTGCCACAGCCTATGGTGCATTAGTAGCAAGTATATTCTGGTTTAGCGTGCAGCCACCCTGGGCTGTTCCGCACAATACCTGGAGTGCAGGTCATCTCTTCTTGATTCTGTTGGTAGGTATCATTGGTATGGCAATCCCATTCTGGCTTGTACTAGGCTCGCTCAGACGTATTGATGCGCCGCGTGTTGGCATCGCAAGTATGCTCGAGCTGGTAGCGGGCGGGATCATTGCGTACTTCTGGTTGGGCCAACTACTGGACGTATTGCAGATTGTAGGATGTGTGCTGGTGATGGGAGGCGTAATCATTTTACAATATGAAAGTTCGGAGGTTCCCGAAGTGAAAATTGTTGAGTAATTAAAATTTCTTATAGCCATCTGCTACAAATTCAACACCGCTAACCGGAAAAAATAAAGCCAAAGGAGCTACCCAATGGAACTCAACTGGAATCGCTACCGGCCAGCAGCAGGTGCCAACATCATCACGACGCTGGATTTGCACACGGCAGGCGAACCTTTTCGCATCGTTATAGGAGGAATGCCTGAGCTGAAAGGCTCGACGATACTGGAACTCCGGCGCTATATGCGAGAGCACTTTGATCATATTCGGCGAGCATTAATGTGGGAGCCGCGGGGTCACTTTGATATGTATGGCTGCATTCTCACACCGCCGGTATCGCCCGGGGCAGATCTCGGCGTGCTCTTCATGCATAACGAAGGCTACAGCACGATGTGTGGACATGGCACAATTGCCCTGGCAACCGCGCTACTGGAAACAGGTGCGTTAGAAGCAAAAGGGCGGGAAACGCCCGTCAATTTCGACACACCGGCTGGATTAGTACGTGCCACTATTCACCTGGACAGCGAGGGCCACGTAGAACATGTCTCGTTTCTGAATGTACCGTCATTCCTGTATGCTCGCGACCTCAAAGTGGAATTGCCGCGTTATGGACATGTCAGCGTAGATGTGGCATTTGGTGGAGCTTTCTATGCGATAGCCGCCGCCGAGCAGGTAGGCTTAAAAGTGGAGCCGGGACAAATCGAACAACTCGTTGCGGCAGGCGAGGCGATTACACAGGCAGTAAACACCACTCTGGCTATCCAGCATCCGATTGAAGAGGATCTCGGCTTCCTCTATGGTACAATTCTCACCGGGCCGCCTGAAAATCCTGCCCATCACAGCCGCAATCTCTGCGTTTTCGGCAACGCAGAGGCGGATCGCTCACCCACAGGCACGGGGGTCTCTGCCCGGCTGGCACTGTTGCACGCTAAAGGCGAAATCGGTGAGGATCAGGAAATCGCAATTGAAAGTATCCTGGGGAAAGCAAGCGTGTTTGGTGGTAGAATTGTGGGACGAGCAAAAGTTGGGCAGTATGACGCGGTCATACCCGAAGTAAGTGGCAGAGCCTTTATTACTGGCCGCCACGAGTTCATTATTGACCCGCGAGATGAACTGGGACAAGGATTTCTGATTGTCTAGTGCCTTTCCGCTTGACTTTCTCAGGTTTGAGAGTATACTCTGCCTACAGAGAAACAGCAGGAACTGGACCTTTCCCAGACCTCCCGGTGGGGATTGAAAGGACATGACGCTTCCATTTGCAAATAGCGAGCAGCCTCTGGGCACTTTCTGGCAGATGAGCCTCGCCTCATCTCCGGCAGTTGAGATTTCACCTCGTGTGCCTGCGAACTTCAAGCAGGTCGGCGCTGAAGAGACTCCTGCGCTTGCCCAGGCGATGGGAAATACCGAAACAACAGAAGTGCTTCGCCGCTTCTCTACTGGACGGCGCTGTTACGCGGCTATGGTTGGCAATGTCCTTGCCGCCTATGGCTGGGTAAGCCTTGAGGAAGAGGAAATTGGAGAACTTCACCTGCACATCCGTCTTGCCAGAGGTGAAGCCTACATCTGGGACTGTGCCACGATACCAGCATATCGCGGACAGCGCCTTTATCCTGCACTACTAACCTACATTGCGAGACAATTGCAAAGCGAGGGCCTGAGCCGGATATGGATTGGGGCCGATAGCGATAATTACGCCTCCCAAACCGGCATGGCTCTTGCCGGTTTCCAGCCGATTGCAGATATCGTCGATACTTGCGTGCTGGCTCTGCGCCGCCTCTGGCTGCGGGGGCGACCAGGTGTGCCCGAAGACCTCGTGGCAGATATACGACGGATGGTATATGGCGATCGCGCTTTCGCCTGGCAAGAAGCCGCATCACACATTAGCCAGAAGTAGGGATGATTATTAAGGAGGCTCCAATGCCTATTGAACTGGAAACAACCATTATCACGGTTATTGTGGCACTGATCGTCGGGCTTCTGACAGCGGCAGGCTCCTATATCATTGGCTCCAGGCAACTGAAACAAAACGACGAAAAAACGCACCGGGAGTTGGAACTAGAACTCAATAGGCTTCGAGAGGAGCAAAAACAATGGATAACCAATCTGCAATCCGCCTATGAACTGGAAAAATACAAAGCTCGCATTACCTCATATCCCGAAGTATTCACCATTATCGGGAGGTTATCCCACAAAGCAAAGGTACCGGCAACAGCAGAACACGCGAAAGCCATTGCTGAAGAACTGAATGAATGGCTCTATTCGACCGGAGGCATGGTCGCAGAGCCAGGTACGCGCGGTGCTCTTTTGAAGCTTCGCGATGCCTGTTTCACATGGAATAAACGCAGAGAAAGGCCAGACGACCTCTATAAATGGCGAAGCTATTCTTTGCTTCTGCTGAGAAACGACTTAGGCATCAAGGGGCTTGAGTCTTTTGACTATGGTCAAATGGCCTCCCTCATTGAAAGAGTGAAAGAAGAGGTCAACCGGGCCACTCAAGAGGATATCTTCGTGTGAAGAATATCCCCTTCATCCCAGGATCGCGATAACGCTACTGCATCACAAAGTCACAAATTAAGGCTCAACGGATAAATTGTTCCCTGACGCTCCCCGGATGAACGCGTTCCTGGCGATAGCTCTCCTGGTAGGCATCGATGACAATCTTGCAAATCTCCCTGGGGTCATCGGAAAGCAGCAGTAATCCGGCATCCTGGGGCAGGATTTTTTCTGAGGCCAGCATTGTGTCGCGGATCCAGTTGATCAGTCCGGCCCAATACTTTGAGTCGTAGAGGATTACTGGAAAGTGGCTCACCTTCTTTGTTTGAATCAATAACAGGGCTTCGAAGAGTTCGTCCATGGTGCCGAAACCACCGGGGAAGATGATAAAAGCCTCGGCGTATTTGACGAACATCGTTTTACGCACAAAGAAGTATTTAAAGTCAAGCGAGATATCGAGATAATCGTTTGGCCCTTGTTCGAAAGGCAGCTCGATGTTGCAACCTATGGATACGTTACCACCCTCCTGCGCCCCCTTATTGCCGGCCTCCATGATACCGGGGCCGCCACCGGTGATGATACCAAATCCGGCCTGGGCAAGTAAGCGCGCCGTCTCCACGGCAGCAATGTAGGCCGGATCATCTGGCTTTGTGCGCGCAGAGCCAAAGATGGCTACCGAGGGTGGAATATGCGAAAGCGCATCGAAGCCCTCCACAAACTCGCTCATGATGCGAAAAACACGCCAGGGATCAGTGCTGGTGAAATCAAAATGTATGGCGCGATCAAGGGCATGCTCATCTTCCTTGACCTGCTCCTGCGGCTCCGGCTGTGATGGGCTGACTAGCTTTCTCGCGGGACGATAGAGTAAGCGTTCGTCCTCGGTTGAAGCTCCCTGGGGACGGAACTGACGATAGCGAAACGTAGATTTCCCATTTTTCTTGCCATTGTTGCGACCATTATTGTTATTGTTACGACCGTTATTTCGACTCATCGATACTATTCCCTTCTTCCGTACTAATTTGCCGCCGCTTCAAAATTACTGTACTAAGAGGTGGCAGGGTTAGTAGTATAGAATGCGGACAGGACTGCCAATAAATAGGCCCGCTCGGCATCGGTTGTTTGTTCTCCAGCCCGCTGCCACCATAGCGCTGTGCGTCACTGTTCATTATCTCGTAATATTCACCTGCCCGTGGTACGCCAAGTCGATACCCATGACGCGGTATAGGGGTGAAGTTACAAACGAATAGAAGCGTGTCCTCCGCCTTATGGCTGCGCCTCATAAAGGAGATGACGCTGTTATCTGAATCATGTGGATCGATCCATAAAAATCCCTCCGGGTCGGTATCCAATACTGTGAACGCAGGCTCCTTTTGATAGAGGGCGTTCAGGTCGCGCACGAAATCGCGCAGCTGGGCATGAAATGGGCTGCTGGGTGGTTCGAGCAGGTGCCAATCCAGGCTCTCCTTGAAGTTCCACTCGCTCCACTGTCCGAATTCGCCGCCCATAAAAAGCAATTTCTTGCCCGGATGCCCCCACATATAGCCGAAGAAGGCGCGTATACTGGCAAAGCGCTGCCAGAGGTCGCCGGGCATCTTGTTGATCAACGAGCCCTTGATGTGTACAACCTCATCATGAGACAGCGGCAGAATGAAGTTCTCTGAATATGCATACATGAGAGAAAAGGTAATGTAATTATGATGATAGCGCCTGTAAATGGGATCGAGATGCATGTACTCCAACATGTCATGCATCCAGCCCATGTTCCATTTAAATGTGAAGCCTAAGCCACCAACATAGGTGGGACGTGTTACCAGCGGCCAGGAAGTGGACTCTTCTGCGATAGTTGCCGTTCCGGGCTGCTCCGCATAGACGGCCTCATTCAATTGGCGCAGGAAATTCACAGCCTCCAGGTGTTCTCTACCACCATACTGGTTGGTGACCCATTCGCCTGATCTGCGCATATAATCAAGATAGAGCATGGATGCTACCGCGTCGACGCGCAGGCCGTCAATGTGGTATTCCCGCAACCAGAAGAGAGCGCTGGCAATGAGGAAGTTGCGCACTTCGCTACGGCCATAGTCGAAGACATAGGTTCCCCATTCTTTGTGTTCACCCTTGCGTGAGTCAGCATACTCATAAAGGTGGGTGCCATCAAAGTAGCTCAAGGCATAGCCATCCTTGGGAAAATGCGAAGGAACCCAATCGAGGAACACACCAATGCCCTGCTGGTGCATATAATCCACGAAGTACTGGAAGTCTTCAGGCGTGCCGAAACGACTCGTCGGCGCGTAGTAGCCGGTGACCTGGTAACCCCACGAGCCATCATAGGGATATTCAGTAATCGGCATAAGCTCGATATGGGTGAATCCCATATCTTTGACATATTGCGCCAGCTCCACCGCCAGCTCACGATAGGTCAGGAAGCGGTCTTCTTCAGGCGCTCCTTCAACATGGCGCTCAGGAATATGCTTCCAGGACCCCAGGTGTACCTCGTAAATCGAGATGGGTGCGTTCAAGTCCTGATGCCTGCCGCGCTGATCCATCCAGGCATCATCCCCCCATTGGTGCTGGTGGATGCTGGCGACGATGCTGGCATTGTTCGGACGCAGTTCGAAAGCAAAACCGTAGGGGTCGGTCTTATCGATGGCATAATGGTTGTAACGCGAGAGGATAGCGTATTTGTAGATGATTCCTTCCTTCAGGCCGGGGATAAAGCATTCCCAGATGCCCAGGTCGTTGTGCCGCAGGTGCATCGGATGAGCGCTACGATTCCAGCCGTTGAAATCTCCTATCACCGAGACAGTGCGCGCGTTGGGAGCCCAGACGGCGAAATTGACGCCCTCGACGCCATTGAAAGTGGCGGGATGGGCACCCATCTTCTCATAGATACGGTAATGCTTGCCCTGCCCAAACAGATACAGGTCAAAATCGGTGAAGATCGTCGGCATATCTTGCCCAATGACCTCTAGCTTTTCCGGCGCACCATGCTGCTGCGGTACTGTCATTACCTGAACTCCTGGCATTACTACAAATATTCTTCTATAAAACAAACGTTCCAAACGAGTTGGTATCAAATATATTTTGCATGCATAAGCATATCATAAGTGGGAAGAGTTATGAGTACGTTGCGCTGCAAGCTTTGCCCAGGGCTGTTAGCTCCCCCTTTACCATATTACGTTTGATATCGTATGATGGTTCCTGACGATATACATAACGCAGGAGAATCCTCTATGCAGCTAATTCCCGGCCAGGATAGTTTTTTTGATCTTGGCGTTCATCGTGTAATAGAACCAGGAGGAACGCTGCCCCAGCCTGCCTGGAAACTCGATAATACTCCTATTGCGCGCCCATCCGAAACGCTGGTTAACGTACATGCGCTGCACATCGATTCGGCCAGCTTCACACAGATAGCAATTGCATGTGATCGCGATTCCACCCGCATAAGAAAGCACATCCTGGATATTGTGGCACAGCGCGGCAAAATGCATAATCCCGTTACCGGCTCCGGCGGCGTCCTGATTGGGACAATACAGGAACTCGACGAGGTATTCGGCAAAACTCATGGATTGGCTATAGGAGATACCATTGTGAGCCTCACCTCGTTAAGCTGGTTACCATTGTATTTAGAGACTATTTTTGCTATCCACCCGGAGCGTTGCGAGGTAGAGGTTCGCGGCAAGGCGATATTTTTCCGCGGCAATCCGGTCAGCAAACTTCCAGGGGATCTGCCACAGTCCATCGTAGTTGCAGCCCTCGACGTGGCAGGCGCTCCCGCGCGAGTTTCGACGCTGGTAAGCCCGGGCATGCGCGTCACGGTGCTGGGAGCAGGAGGCACCGCCGGGCTACTGACCCTGTGCGCCATACGACAAAAATTTGGAAGGAATGGGCAGATCATTGCTATCGAGTACAGCGAAAAAGCGCTGCGAGATATCGAGACTTTAAAGGTTGCTGATGTCCTTGTCCAGGGCGATGCAACATGTCCGCTTGAACTGGTCGAGCGGGTAAGAACAGCTTGCGGGAAGTCTGACTACCAGGCGCATCTCGCGATCAACGTGGTGAATGTTCCCAATACTGAGTTTGCTACTATCCTGCTGACCCGGGCGGATGGTCGTATTCTCTTCTTCAGCATGGCCACAAGTTTTACTGTGGCAGCATTAGGCGCCGAGGGCATGGCCCGCCAGGTCGAGATGCATATCGGCAATGGCTATATGCCAGATCATGGAGGAGTTGCGCTACAACTCTTGCGCGACTATCCCGGCCTGCGTGAGATCTTTACGAGACGCTTTGGCTAGAGGATTATGAAAAGATATGGCACCCCACCTGGCTCAAATTGTAGCGAAAGCGAACGTATCAAGCCTCTCCCTTATAGGTCTGGCAAAAAACGTCGGCAAAACGACTACGACTAATCACCTGCTGGCATCGCTGCTTGCCCAGGGCCTCTATCGTGCCAGCGAACTCGCATTGACCTCTTTGGGCCTGGATGGTGAAGCCGTCGATGCATTGACCGGCCTGCCGAAACCACGTTATGTGCCGCAACCCGGAATGCTGGTAGCGACCACCGCCGAACTGCTACGCCTGGCCGAAAACGAAGGAGTGCAGGTCGAGCGCTTGCAGCAACTTCCTGGCAGGACGGCGCTCGGCCCAGTTGTACTGGCCCGTATCATAGAGCCTGGACGGGTGATCATTGCCGGTCCGACGCTGCTACGTGACTTGCGAAGTGCCCTGGACAAAATGCAGGAGTTCGGCGCTCGTCTAAGTATCGTCGATGGAGCGATTAACCGCCTGGGAGCGGCCTCACCGGAGATTACCGATGCCTGCATTCTCTGTACAGGAGCCAGCGCGGCAGCAACGCCTGCACTGGTAGCCAGGCGCACCGCCGGTATTCTGAGCCAGCTAACAATAAAGCAAACGCCATGGATACAGGCTCATAAGAATTATGCGTCCCAGGCTCGCCTCCTCATGTTTTGCCCTCATGATGCTGGCGAAACTATCGCAGTCTACTCAGGCTTGACCGAGCCTATGTCAGAGGCAGCATGGATCGTGACACAAATGGGCGCGTACAATCATCCCGTGTTTATCCTGAACGGCGCTCTAAGCGAGGAATTGGCGAAGGCCCTACTTGCGCATCTCTCGACAAGTCCTTCATATGCTCGTGGCTTGCTAACGATCAAAAACGCGACCAAAATTCTCTGCCATATCAGCACACTACAAAAACTAGAAGGAAAAGGGCTGCAAGTGCAGGCCCTTCAATCTATCAACATACTGGCACTCACTATTAACCCCTACACCCCAGAATATGCCTGCACATCTCAGCAGCTAATGGACGCGCTACTGGAGGAACTGCCGGCTCAGCATCCGCCGGCCATTGACGTAGTTTCTGGATTGTATAGCAGTTGAGTCATGTAACCGCGTAGCGTATGTATTTGCAGAAGGAAGCAAATAGCATTGTCTCATCAGCGCGATTTGCTTTCCTCCGGCAGAGCGACGGCAGCTCCGTTCTAGCGGCTCCGAATGGAGCCGCCGTCAATCGCTGCTCAAATACCTACTGTACAGTATATCCAAAGATACGATCAGAATAAACTCCTACACCGCTCTTTACTCTTATGGAGGTAGTATATGACTTATACGAAGCGCTTTTTGTTTATTATAACAGGCATTTTGATTGCAATGCTCATCGCCGCCTGCGGCAACAGCACAAGCAGCGGCAGTCGCTATGGCAGTAGCGGCGCTGGTTCAACGCCAACAGCCGGCAGCAATGGATCTACAAGTATCATTAAGACGGCCTCGATGACCATTAACGGCAAAACGGAGACGATCTTAACGAATGCGCAGGGCATGACGCTGTACTATCGCACAAGCGATACTGCCACATCAGTCTGTAGCGGTGCTTGCGCGCAGGCCTGGCCCCCACTGTTATTCAGCGGATCAGGTGCTCCCACCGGCTCCGGTACCCTGGCAGGGAGTTTGACGGTGAGCACAAACGTCAATGGGCAACAGGTCGAATACAATGGCCACCCATTATATACCTACACAGGCGATACAAGCCCTGGCCAGGCGAACGGTGAGGGATTTGGAGGTGTATGGTTCGTAGTTCCTACTGACCTGGCACCATCTAGTAGCGCAACCGGGACGCCCTCAAATAGTGGGTATGGCGGCTATGGTAACCCATAGGAGAAAATTTTCTTCGCTTGCTCTCGTCAACGGGAAGCCCTGGTATTGCTACTGCCAGAGCTTCCCTTTTTATTGCGAACAGGAGGGATAGTATCTGGCTTGAAACGCTAAAGTAAGATAAAATGTGTCATAGTTGACGAAGCGGATGGCAGAGATGAAGCAAATAGAAAGGAATATACGATATGACTATTGACTTACAAAAGATGCGAGAACGGCTTGAAGCCAGGCGCGATGAACTGCAAGCAGAAATAGCCGGGTTGACGGAGGCCCATCCAACGCCGGTTGATCCCAATGAAGCCAGCGAGGGTCCACAAGACTTTGAAGAGACCGCCGTGGATTTCCTGGAGACGCAGCAAGAGCAGTCCCTGCTGGTAAACGAGCAGGCTCTGCTTACCCAAGTATTGGGTGCGCTGAAGCGTATCGACGAGGGTACCTATGGGAAATGTGTGAATTGCGGTCGGCCCATCCCTGAAAAACGCCTGGAGGCAATTCCGTGGGCAGAACGCGATGTGCAATGCGAGGCACAACTTGAGCAGCGGAACCTGAGCAGGGAAGAGCTTTATCCCGACGATACCCAGTAACTATGAAAAGTTTGCACCATCTTTTCAACCCACGGTGAATCGGGTACAATACACGTACCCACTCACCGCGGGAGAAGGAAGGAAAAAGAGATATCGTGACTTTTACACGCGCGCGAATTTTTGATGCGCTGGCACTACTCACTGTAATAATCGTAGTTACACTGGACCAGTGGACAAAGGCCCTGGTCGTCCAGCATCTAAGCCCACCAGATATCGGCCCTCGCATCCCACTGGTAGGCGATTACCTTGTACTCTTCTACATTCGCAATAACGGGGCTGCATTCAGCCTGTTTGATAATAACAGTATCGCATTGGTTGTGCTGATCGCCGCTGCCATCGCTATCATTGTCTATCTCTACCTGCGCATGCTTAACTCGGGACCGTTAGTATATAAACTCATCTTCGGTATGATCATTGGTGGAGCTGTGAGCAACCTGATTGATAGGGCACATCATAGCGGGTACGTGGTCGACTTCATCTCCTTCCGCATTCCCCAGATCGGTTTCTACTTTGCGGTCTTTAACCTCGCGGATGCCGCCATCTCCGTTGGAGTTTTCTTACTCTTCGTCGTCGTCCTCTTCAGCAGCTTGCGCAGGCCAGAAGAGAAACAGGGAAGCGCGATTCCCCAAAAAATTGATGATGGTCAGGCTGCTACGACAGGTAGAAGCCAGATAAGCCACTCCAAAGAGCAAGATGCACAACCCTGATTCGCCCTTAGCAGATAGTGAGCATACCTGGAAGATCCAGCCGCAGGAGGCAGGTCAAAGGCTGGATCGTTACCTGGTAGGCGTGTTGCAAGACCTCTCGCGCACCGCCATCCAGCAGCTGGTGATTGATGGCAAGGTTCTTGTCAATGGAAGGCCAGGCAAGCCTGGTCATATGCTTCGCAGCGGCGACGAAGTAAGGGCATTGAAAACCACGCCTGAAAGCCGGCAGGGAAGCATCCGGCCCAGCAAGGCGCCCCTGGATATCGTTTATGAGGACCCGGATTTGCTGGTCGTCAACAAGGCGGCCGGCGTAGTTGTGCATCCTGCGCCGGGACATCACGAGGATACGCTGGTCAACGCGCTGCTGGACTATTATCCTGATCTGAAAGAAGTGGGCGCCGAGCTACGGCCAGGAATCGTACACCGCCTCGACAAGGATACATCAGGACTAATGATCGTCGCGAAAAATGCGCGCACGCAGGCGGCCCTGATGGAGCAAATGAGGCGGCACCAGGTCGTGAAACGATACCTGGCGCTGGTGGAGGGAGTTGTAGCGCTGGATGCGGGGAGTATCGATGCCCCTATCGGGCGAGATATACGTCATCGCCAGCAAATGGCTATCACTGCGGTCGGCAGCAGGGAAGCGCGCACCCACTTTCGTGTATTGGAGCGCTTCTCTCGCCATACCCTTCTGCTCTTGCAATTAGAAACCGGCCGCACCCACCAGATTCGCGTGCATTTGAAGGCTATAGGACATCCCGTTGCCGGCGATCCAGTCTACGGAACCGGCAGTACTATTCGCGGTGTGGAGCTTGATCGCCAGTTCCTGCACGCGTACCAGCTCAAATTCACTCATCCCATCACCGGCGCACCTGTAGAGCTAGAAGCGCCTCTCCCAGACGATTTGCAAAGGGTTCTTGATGCCAGAAACTTCTTATAGCCGAAGATGAGATACGTAGCCAGAACAGATAGGGAAACTTGCATTATAGTCCCTTGAATATCGCTTGCCTGGCATGCTATAATACGGATGACGAACAAATCATCACAGGTTTGCGCACTTCGTTCTCTTAGCCGTCTTGTACAGCGTGTTCATTGCTAAAATCACGCGGCAAAGCTCCAATCGCAACCATCGCAATCAGGCATAGTTTGCCCTTATTTCTTGGCTTCACTTCTTGATAAAGTAATAGTCTGTGCTAATTGAGGAAAGGAGCAGATTTACTATGCCAACTTTAGCATCCACCGGCGAGATCACCCCAAAAAGTGCGCTGCGGCACCGCCCTATTGGGAAAGATACAGATGACGAGGGAAAGAGCCCGGCTATTCCACCGGTGTTACCGGTGGCGCAGCGGGCTTCCCGCAAGCGGCCAAAACACACAGAAGATGACGCAGAGATGAAACCGCAGCAGACAGAAGATGGTGTAGAGGTAAACGAATGGCAACGAGCGAGCGATGACAAAACACAGGGTGCTCGTACCCCGGATTCTACAAAGCGCGTCTCAACTGCGCCCAAGAGTCTTCCTAAACTGCCGCGGGTGGCGACTGCAGGAAATAAAAGGAGCTTTGCCTACAGGGCACATCCTTTGCTCTACCTGGGTGTGGGAATGATTGTTATGCTGGCCCTGTGGACGCTGCTGACCAGTGTGATTGGCTGGGCGAACACGACGATGGACGATATCCGTTATGGACGCCCACGCACTTTCCAGATAGATGCAGTAGTAGGGCACAATGATAGCCCGGCAAATCCCAGCCACTTCATTGCCATCAATTATAATAGTCGCATTGAGGTCATCGAGTTCCCGGGGGGAGATGCTTCAAAGGCCCGCATCTACCTCGGGCCACAGTTGTTCGGGTCAGGAGAAGACCTGGTGCCGGTAACGCTCAGCTTCGTCGATGTCAATGGAGATCACCGACCAGATATGATCATTCATTTCCAATCAACTCAAATTGTTTTTATCAACGATCAGGGAGGATTTCGTCCTCTACGCCCCGACGAACAACCTGCGGTGGAGCAGCTTCTGCAAAAACATGGTCTGTAGACATTTGCCGCCTCTAACATCATAGGGCCGGGAGTGTTCAGATACTACGAGAAGTGCCTGAACATTGCGCCGGCCCTACAATCTATCCTGCCATATATGTGGACACTCCCAATTAATCGGGTGTAGAATTACAGGATGAAGGCCCTAAATGAGCGAGCGTGACATGAGCAGCAAAGTAGCTCTCATGCCATTTCTTCACTCAGAGGCTAAAGTCCCATTTGAGGGCGTTTTACTTTATCGACCTCGTAACAGAAATCTTGTACCAGAAAATGACATCCGGTACAAGTTCTTCCTCTACTCATCTTCGCTTGTACCTGTGACTGTCCGTGCTATGAGGAAGATCATAGGAGAAAAGTCCTGCTCGGCTTATGAATGCTTGCCCGAATAGCACTTCTTCGATAGAGTTTAGGCAAACGCAGCACAGAGAGTTACGGAATTAGAGCAACTGCGTCATCTTGTATATAGAAGTATATATATGTATGTTTGATTTAAAAAGGAAAGGGAACATATCGATGGCGAACACTCACAACTCTCTCGTATTTTTCGTAGCCACACGTATTCCGAACACGAGCATCCTCAAGATTTGTACTGAGGACGAATATTGGGCAAGAGGAGGACCGGACCAGATGCCCAACTGTTCCTGGGAGAAAGTTAGAGTTACTAGCAGGGAACAGATGGCAGCCTGGGTGAGTGCAAAAAGTCGTTGGTTAGTAGAAGCGTGGGGTGACCTGAATCGCCATTATAGCCTTCCTGACAGATCAATTGCGGAGAAACAAGAGAGTCTTCGCATCATGCGAGAATGTGAAGCCATTATGAAAAGTTTGCAGATTGCTCCGTGAGAGATTTTTGCACGAATCCTGGCCCTACGGCCTACCTCACATACGAGAGAGTCAAGGCATCGGATGAAACGTACCTGGGATATTGAAGAGTTAATTGAACATTTTACGCTGGTTCCTCCCGAGATGGAACTCCTCGGGAACAAGACCGGGGCAACACGTCTCGGCTTCGCGCTGCTGCTCAAATGCTTTCAGCTTGAAGGGCGATTCCCCGCCGCCAAACATGAGATTCCGCGATCTGTGATTGACTATGTTGCCCACCAGCTGAAGCTGGACGCAGCGCTCTTCAGCGAGTACGACTGGGAAGGGCGCACCATCACGAATCATCGCACGCAGATTCGCGAGCATTTCGCGTTCCGCGATGCCACCGCGTCGGATGGGGAGGAGGTGGCGAACTGGCTCGTCTCCACCGGTCAGGCAGCCGTACCCCACCTGGAGCGACTCAAGGCGATCGTGTACGCGCGCTTTCGTGAACTGCGTCTGCTTCCCCCAACACCAGAGCGCATCGAACGGCTCATCCACTCGGCATGTGCCACCGCTGAACAGCAGTTCTTTGTCGAGACCTTCGCACGACTCTCTGACACCTCCCGGACGCGGCTTGATGTATTGCTCAACAGTAGCCTGGAAGTAGAAGAGAGCGAGGAGATGGAGGCACCAGACGAGACAGGAGAAGATGCCGAGGAAGATGAGGAGACCATGCCACTCGACCATGTGACCTGGCATGACCTCAAGCTCAATCCCGGCCCCGTTGGGGTGAAAAGTGTGCGCCAGGAGCTCGCCAAGCTGCGCACCCTGGAGCACCTTAAACTACCAGAGGACCTCTTCGGCACTGTGCCGACCAGAATCCTTTCCCGCTATCGGCAGCGTGCCGCTACTGAGACTCTCCATGAGCTGCGCCGTCACCCTGATGCCACGCGCTACGCACTGCTGGCTGCATTTTGCTGGCAGCGCCGGCATGAGTTGCTTGATACCTTGATTGATCTCCTCCTGCTCATTATTCACAAGATTGGGACCCGTGCGGAAAAGCGGGTGGACAAAGAGCTGTTAGAGGACTTCAAGCGGGTCGACGGGAAAGGACGCTTGCTCTATCGGGTGGCTGAAGCCTCGCTTGCCCAGCCAGACGGAACGGTGCGTGAAGTGGTGTTCAAGGTGGTGGGAGAGCAGCGCCTCAAGGATATCGTCAAGGAATACAAAGCCAGCGGCAGCGCCTATCACGCACAGGTGCATACCGTCATGCGTGCCTCTTATCAAAGGCACTATCGCCAGGTCATCCCGCTCTTGCTATCTCTGCTCGACATTCGCTCCAACAACGACGTGCATCGCCCGGTGATCCAGGCCTTAGCGGTGGTCAAGCGGTACGCGCGGACCTCGCTTGTCTACTATCCACTCGACGAGCAGGTTCCCCTGGAAGATGTGGTGAAGCCGGGCTTCCGCGAGCTGGTGGAGGAGAAGGATGCGCAGGGAGAGCTGCGCATCAATCGCATCAATTATGAGCTGAGCGTTCTGGAAGCACTGCGCGAGAGGCTGCGCTGTCGAGAACTGTGGGTGGCCGGCGCCGGCAAATATGGCAACCCGGAAGATGACCTCCCGCAGGACTTTGACGAGCAGCGCGCCAGCTACTACCAGGCGCTCTCACTCCCGCAAGATGCGGAGAAATTTATCGAGGCGCTGCAAGCCGAGATGCGCGAGGCCCTGGCAGCCTTCAACCGCTCGCTTCCGCAGGAGAAGGTCCGCATCCTCGACAGAGGCGGCGGCTGGATCTCCCTATCCCCGCTGGAGCCACAAGAAGAGCCCAGGAACCTGGGCCGGCTCAAAGGGGAGATCGGCAGGCGCTGGCCGATGACGAGTTTGCTTGATATCTTAAAAGAGGCGGATTTGCGCCTTGATTTCACGCAGCACTTCAAAAGCCCTGGAACCCGTGAAGTCCTGGATCGCGAGGTACTGCGCAAGCGGCTGCTGCTCTGCCTCTACGCTATGGGGACCAATACCGGACTCAAACGGGTGAGCGTCGGCGAGCATGGGGAAGCCTACCAGGATCTCCTCTACGTGCGCCGGCGCTACATTCAGAAAGACCAGCTGCGTGCCGCTATAGCAGATGTGGCTAATGCCATCTTCCGTGTTCGTCGGGAAGACATCTGGGGAGAAGCTACCACGACCTGCGCCTCGGACTCCAAGCAATTTGGCTCCTGGGATCACAATTTGCTCACCGAGTGGCACTTGCGCTACGGTGGCAAGGGCATCATGATCTATTGGCATGTGGAGAAGCATGCCGTCTGTATCTACTCCCAGCTCAAGACGGTCTCCTCCTCCGAAGTGGCAGCGATGATCCAGGGAGTGATGCGCCACTGCACCGATATGCAAGTCCAGAAGCAGTTCGTGGACTCGCATGGGCAAAGCGAGATCGCCTTTGGCTTTTGCAGGCTGCTTGGTTTCGAGTTGATGCCCCGCCTCAAGAACATCTACGAACAGAAACTTTGCCTGGTGGATGCAGCCGATGCTGAACAGTATCCCAAACTGCGCTTGATTCTCTCGCGTGCCATCAACTGGGACCTGATCCGTCAGCAATATGATCAGATGGTCAAATACGCCACCGCGCTACGTCTGGGCACGGCGGAGACCGAAGCGATTTTGCGCCGCTTCACTCGCACCGGACTTGCCCATCCCACCTATCGGGCCTTCCTGGAACTAGGCAAGGCGGTCAAGACCATTTTTCTCTGTCGCTACTTATCCTCAGAGGCACTCAGGCGGGAGATTCATGAGGGACTCAACGTCATTGAGAACTGGAATGGGGCGACGGCCTTTATCTTCTATGGGCACGAAGGAGATTTCCAAACCAACCGGCTCGATGAGCAAGAGTTAGCAGCCCTTTCCCTCCATCTGCTCCAAATATGCCTTATCTATATTAATACCCTTTTGGTGCAACGGGTCCTGACTGAGCCGAAACACTTCCAAGCTATGCAGCCAGCAGACTGGCGTGGGTTAACACCGCTCTTCTATCAGCATGTCAATCCCTACGGAACCTTTCGCCTCGATATGAACGAGCGGATGCAGATTGACGAGGAAGAAGCAACCGCCTAATGAGTGTGAATTCAATAAATTAGGAGGGAAAATGATGCCTAACAAAATTTATTATTATGGTCCCCCTCCCAGTCGTGAAGACATGGAGCGTGGATTTAACGTCCTCAAATTTGGAATCGGCTGCCTGCTATTTGTCGGATTCTGGGGAATGGTGATAGGGGGATTGTGGTCGGCAATAGGAGCTTTTCTCAATCATGTTGGAGCAGGCGGCTTGATTAATCGCATTGGAGCCTTTTTTGAAGGTATAGGACAGCATAATACTACCGATCTACTTGTACTCCTTCTGCTCTTATCTCTGGTTTGTCTTGCCCTTTTCTGGGCGGTTTTCGTCATGAAAAGAAGGGAAAATAAAATCGGCTGCATAGCGTTTATAGCCCTCTGTCTTGTAATTCTGGTTGGAAGTATTGGCATTAGTGGATGGGAGCTTTTACAATCAGGGACAGCACATAGTAATGCAGTATCAATAAAGAGCAATGGATTGTATAAGGGTGAGTCTTGGACAGGCCAGTTAGATTTATATGGAGGGGGAGGGCAACACCTGATCCCGGCTACACTAACAATTCAATCGATAGAGGGTGGCGGTTTTAAGGGAACAATTAAGGAACCTTGTAGATTTCTTAGCGTAGGTGGGACTTTTGGGAGCAGTATATCCAAATTTAGTTCCGATGTCCAATCAGAGCTACAAGATGTGATTAGCAGCTATGGCGACGGTGAGTATGTAGAATTTACATTTAGTTCAGACACATGCCAGATCACACATGATATCGGTCAGTTCACATCAGTCTTGGGACAGAATGGAGAATTGAATGGTAATATCTACCCTTTAAATTATCCTTTTGGCTCAATCGGTACGTTTAACCTCCAGAAAGTTATATAGGGTGAGGGAACTAGCCTCGTCTAGCATCAGTTTACCCTACTTTTTCGAGTTAGCAAATGCCCTCTTAAGATGTAAAAGTTGTTCAGGAAAAGCAGATGTGCAACACGTTTGTAATCAGCCCAAAACAGTAAGAAATGGAGCGGAGCTCTGATTATCAAACCACACATTACTTCCATACGATCCCTGGCATGGTCACCGGATGGGACGCGTATTGTTTCGGGCGGTGGTTCAGATTCTTTTTTATATCCGCCGTGCCCGATATTGATATGGGAAGCTGTCGAGCCTCGTTCTCTGTTCCAGTCCAAAGGGCGAACCCTCATTACCTATGAAGGACATGGCGAGTATCAGGTAAATGCAGTAGCATGGTCGCCAGAGGGCAAATATATTGCATCTGGAAGTGAGAAACAGACTACAGCTCATGCAGAGACTCTTCAGGTCTGGAATGCCAACACCGGACAAATCACAATTGTCTATCGTGGTCATGATGATCAAAGTGTATATGCCTTGGCCTGGTCACCGGAAGGAAAACGGATTGCGATTGCCTTTGTAGGCCTAGCGCAGGTATGGGAAGTCGCCACTGGAAAGGTTCTAACAACTTATAGAGGCCATGATTCCTCACAAATGTCCACCTCAATACGCCCTCGGGTAGACTCCATTGCCTGGTCGCCGGATGGAAAGTACATTGCCTCCGCTACTCAATATGATAATTCCGTCGCAGTATGGGAAGCAGCTACCGGGATGCTCCAGTCTAAGTATAGGCACCACTGCCATGGAGTATGTTCCATATCCTGGTCCCCTGATGGAAAATTCATCGCAATAGGAAGCACCGATCGCGGAGTGTATATATGGGATGTCACTACACAAGTCATACGTTTGATGCATAGCCGTGCCGATGACAGGCGAGAGGAATTGGTAGTAGCCTGGTCGTCTGATGGTATGCGTATTGCTTCTAGCCTCCACAACAGCATAGAGATTTGGGATTCTTTGACAGGGAACACTCTTTTTACATATAACGGGCATCCACGTCTCAGTAAAGTGGATGCTTTGGCCTGGTCTCCTGATGGAAAACGGATTGCTTCTGGTGGAACCGATCGTCAAATACACGTATGGGAACCAAAGTAAAGATCGCAAAGATCAACACATTACTACTAGTATTCGGTGCAAAATGTCCTGGGAAGAAGATTGAGAGCAAGCAAGCGATGTAATAATGATGGGTTTTTCTTGTCCTATATAACTGAGGCTGATCTTGCCCTTTTTCTTCTTTCCCGCGCCTAAAAATCGAATGCGACGTGGTGTGTTTCTTATAACAAGGTAAACGCCTTCAAGTGGCGTACAAGACCTCTAGAGTGGCTTCACACTTCCAGGCCTAGCCCCTGAGTCCCTTTAACTTCTCTTTCACCTGGGCTCGACTGACCTGCGTATAGCGAGCCGTAGTCTGAATCGCAGGGGTCCCTTTGACCGTCACATGTCCGAGATAGTAGCCGATCTCTTCCAGCATCCATCCTGCTTCTCTTGCTCGATGGGCAAAATCATGCCGCAGATCATGAAACGAGAGGTCAGCAATCAGTTCCCATTGCTCCTTATTTGCCTGCCGTTTCAGCGACCGGAACCAGTGATGAATGCCCGCCTCGGTCAACTGTGCGTGACGCTGCGACGTAAAAACATATGGACTTTCGGGATCACGACCACCGTGTCGAAGATAGTCATAGAGGGGATGCCTCGCTTCATTGAGCAGATCAATATCACGGAACTTCTCCCCTTTGTGTCCCACATGGAGCCACCCAATCTTCGGCCCGATATGGGCATGCTCCATGCGTAAATATGCGATGTCGCTCACGCGGCACCCCGCCCAGTACCCCAGGGCGAAGATCGCTTTGCCGCGAAGGTCCCCATCTTTTTCAATGAGGCTACGCAAGACAAAGCGCTGATCCGGTGACAGGATTCGGGGAGCAAGCTGCTGCTGGACCTTGATTTCTACCCCACGGGTTGGGTTCCGCCTCAGTACCTCTTTGTCTTCAATCAACCATTGGCAAAAATGATTGATGACCGACTTGACACGGGTGCAGTGGCTCACGCTATAACCCTGCTCCTTGAGTGAAGAGAGATACAACTCCACTGAGGTCTGGGTCAACTGAGTCGGCTCGAAGTGTCTTCCATGCCCTGGCCGCTCGGCGATCCACTGCGTACATTGGCGGAGAATACGCAGATAGGCATCAATAGTGGCGGCATCTTTCTGCGCCAGTCGCGCTTGACGATACCCCTCAATCCACACCTCCGCTCCTGATTGAGGGAAGGGAATCACGTTTGAGGACGCACTCATTTGTTGTCATCTTCCCCTTGAAATATTTCTGGTACGTGTTTTTGCGCTCCATTTTTGGAGAGCGATCAACACTAATACTCCCTCTCTGAGCACACATTCGCCAAAATAGAATTGCCACTCATCGAGAAACTGGTAGCAGAAACTACTTTCTGGTACATCTTTTCTGCTACGAGTCAGTATAGCAGGGGCTGAACGAAAAGACAAGAGAGGCGATGTCATAGAAACAAACACCTGCTCCTTTAGAAAAGCTCATCAGCTACTTTGCGGGCTATGACAGTCTCGCTCATTTTACCCCTACGACTTTGCCTGGTACTTCTGCCATGACCAGGATGTCTACGACAACGTGATCGCCGCGCGACGGGATCATCTCCGGACCGATGACGAGCGCAAGCGCATTCGCATCCAGCTCGTCGAAAAGGAGAAAGGATGAGCGCGATGGCAGACCCACCAAACCACCTCTCGCAACAATCGCTGGCACCCTCGCCCACATCCTCCAACCGGCGCGCCAAGTGGGTCACGTTCGCCAGATGGACAGGCATCCTCGCCTTGTTTTACCTCCTCGGTCCCGTTGTCTTCTTCGGTCGCGACACGCAGCAGAAAGCCGGTGGGCGCGTCTGGCAAGCGGGGGAACGCTGGGGGCATGTCTCCTGCTCCGCTTACCTCTCGCTGCTCTGGTATGTCCCGGTGGTGGTGTTTCATAGCGCGCTGGCCGGATTCTGGCTTGCCATCTTTGAAGGCCTCGCTGCGCTGCTCCACCTCTCTTTCTTGAGCGTTCTGGGAGGGGTGGCCTTCTGGCTGCCTGTCCCGTCCAGCATGCTGCTGCGCTGGGTGCTGGCGCTGCCGCTCACCTCCTGGATCGCACTCCTGCTCGAAGAGATCCGGCCACAGATCACCTGGGTAGCGAAGCGCGTGGTCTCGCCCGACGAACACCTGCACCTGGCCGCTGAGCAGGAGGCCCTAGAGAAAAAACGCCAGGCGGCCCTCGCGCGCAGTACTTCTCGGGCGCAACTCACGGCGAGCAGGCGGCCTGCCTCCACGGATAAGCGGCCTCGCCCATCCACCGCAGGGGCGGCAAAACCGGCGACTCCACAGGCTTCGCCTACAGGCTCGCTATGGGATCAGATCGATTGGAGCCAGGTGCCAGATGACCACCCGCTGAAACAGGCCGCCTTCGAGGAAGCAGAGCGGCAGGCAGCAGTGCGCCGCAACGCTGAACGCACACGCTCAGTACTCTCCCAAATGGAAAAGCAGGAAGCCCGAACTCCGCCGGGGCAAGGCGCGACCAACGAACCGGCCTCTCCCCAAGCTCCAGCCTACAACTGGGACGAGGGTGAGGGAACCGTCACCGAGAGCTAGAAAGGAGTGCATCATGCGAAAGGCGGCAGCGGAACAGAAGAGCAACCAGGAAGCCCTCTACGCGCGCCAGGTCCAAGCAGCCAGTTGCATGGGCGCGTTCTTGTCGTTCTTTGTCGGAGCCTGCCTCGCTCCTTTTGTGTGGGCTGCACTCGCCTGGGGGTTCCATTGGCTCGGCTGGAAAGTCTTCGGAGGGGCCGAACCTGGAATCTTTCATGGCCTCCTCGATTTCATAGCTGCGCCGAGCCTGGGTGTTGGCCTGATCTGGCTGCTGTACTACATCGTGGGCTATGCTGCCTCGCTTTGGCGGCTCTCACCGCGCGAGAAAGCGCAGCTCGAGGCGCAGGTCGCTCAATCGATGGCAACCTCCTCTCGCCTTGGGACCGAGCGCGAAGAGGAGGAAGACGACGAGTGGGCTGATCCCCTGGGACTGGCCCCTCCTGCATCCTCGCGCAAAAGGAAACCGATCCTCTCGCGCGCTATTCCGGGGGAGTTGAAGCACCAGTTGGTGGAGCGCTGCTATGAGGAGTACCGCAAGGCGCTCCAGCGCTACGATCCACCGCCGGTTGACCTGAGAACGCCAGAGACCTTTGAGTACGCGAAAGGGGTCCACCTCGGATGGAACATGAAGGACATGCTGCCCATTCTCCCAGAGGAACTGCTCGAACCTTCGCGTATCCATCTCCTGCTGGCCCCGCTGGCGCAGCATCTGGCGTGGTACAACACCACTGATCCAGACCGTATGGTGCTGCGCGACTTTCCCGATTTCGTCCCCTGGCCGTGGCTGTTGTATCCTACCGGCAACTGTCTCTGGCTACCGGTCATGGTCAGGCATCACCTGGAGATACCGACGTATCTGGCCGAGCAGGAGGTACAACGCGAGCAAGTTCACCAGGCATTGCAGTTCACCTGCTACCTGGGGCAGGGACCCGCTCTGGAGCATCTCTATCGGCGGCTGCAGGCAGAATTGGAACGCCGGGGATTGGAGGACCAGAGCTTTCCCACGCTCAACGAACGGATCGGCTACCTGGAAGTACTCAATAGGCAGGAACGCGAGCAAATGCGCCAGCTCGGCCTCACGCCACAAGAGCCGCCGCTGGTGAAAGGGGAGATTCCAGCGCAACTCTACCCTGGAAGAACACGGAAACGAGAACGGTAGGGAATCACCATCAGCCCAGAACCAACCGTACCTTCGCAACTTTCCGGGCAGGTTCGCGCGTACCCTCGTGCTCGGGGCAGGTCGCGCATCACATCCCCCAGCTCGCGCACGCGTTGTGACGCGACTTTCGGCATCACATGTGCTGGCCAGGCCTCCATCTGTGACACCGACATCGCGCCACAGCACGCGGCCCTCACCCGAATCGCTTGTTTCTCTGTCTGACAGGCCCGAATGAGGTGTCTGACACCTGCTTCCTTCTCCTTCATCCCTGCGCCACAAGCGCGCCACGACGGAGTGTGACTCCGGATGTTCCGTCACATTCGCGGCGCCGGCGCGCCACTGTGACAGCAGATCGCACGTCACAGTTCACCAGGTCCCGCACAAGCGTGACGCCAGGTCTGGGGTCACACTATGGAGGGGTAAAATGCGCGACGGTGACATGCGGGGCAAGATAGCCGTCTACTTGCTTTCTCCATCACCTGACCATTTTTCCCACAAACTGCGTTCCACTTGCCTTTTCCCCGTTTCCCTGCTACACTGACTCGTAGCAGAAAACTCGCGGCAGAAGGTACCTTCTGCCGCGAGTTGAACGAGGAAGAAGAGGCAGAGAGGAATCGGTTCACGCTCAAATCCTCTTTGGCGTTCTGAAGTTTTTTCTTGTTCACTGGAAAAATGAGCGAGCAAAACTCGCGGCAGAAAATTTTGAAGGGAGAAATGAGCGAGAATGAGGGAACCATCAAACGTTATTCCTTTCCCTCACTCAGGGGCCGAGGAATGGGTTAGAGCATTTCACCAGGCCTGTCTTCTACAGAAGGACGAGGCGACGATTGACGCGTATCGGCGTATTCTTCGCCAGTTTACCACCTGGGTTGCCGGGCGACCTGGGCATGGCAAGCAGTTCCGTCCTGAGCAGCTGACAAGAACGGTAGTAGAAGTCTACCTGTCTGAGCTCCAAGAGTGTGGATACAGCGTGAGCCATCGCATCCGTGTCAAATCGGTCATCAAACACTTCTCCCAATGGCTGATCGACGAGCATGGGGTACTCGGGCGCAACCCGACCAGCGGGATAGAAATACGGGCCGAGTCTCGGCTTGCTCCTCGCATTCTTTCTCCAGACCAGCGCTTTGTGCTGCGCAACCTTGTCGAGAAGTCTGATGACCCGCGCGGCAAGGCCCTCTTTGCCTTGGGCTACTGGGCAGGGTGCCGGGTTAGCGACGCCGCCTATCTCTTGATGGAACACACGCATATCGGGCCGAAGATCGGTTGGCTGCACGTGGGACACAAAGGCGAGAAATTCCGCGATATTGACCTGTTGAACGAAGCACGCCGTCCACTGTATGACTACCTTCAGCATGGGGGGCGTGACAAGGCCAGTCCGTATGTCTTTACCTCCCAGAGGAGTCCAAGGCTTTCAGAAGATGGGATTCACCACTGGTTCCGCACGCTCAAAGGACAAGCGAACAAGGAGGAGTGGGAACTTGTCGCTGACCTCACCTTCCATGATCTCCGCCATGATTTCGCCCATCGCGCACGTGAGGCTGGCTGGACACTTGAAGAGGTTGCTTATTATCTCGGGCATGTGACTCTGAAGGGTACCCCTGCCATCCAAACCACGGTGCGCTATACGCAAGTCAGCCGGGCGCAGGTGAAAGAAAAACTCAGGCTGCTGAAAGGATAGGGTCTGAGCAGTCCAGGTAAAAACAAGAAAGTCCTCCTCCTCTCAGTAAAAGCTTTCTTGTTTTGAGTTGGAGCGAGTGAGTTCCGCGTTGGCTTTTTCACTCCAGACCTTGAATGGTGATTGACCAGGAAGCTTGAGTCTCGACATAGAGATAGAAGTGACCCGACTGGTATTCTTCAGCGCTGCCAGAGACGCCAGGGCTGATGGTTGTTTGACAATTGTGTACACCCATTGGCCCGCCTAAGAGATTACCATTCCAGGTATATGGATAGACCAGCACACTATAATCTCCACCGTATGGAGCCGGAGCGTTCAGGGGGCATTGATTCACGATAATCTTCCAGTCGCCTGGCGCTGCGAATACAGAAGTCCTATAATCGCCTCTGTGAGTAAACGTGTCCAGCGTTTTCCATGTTGGTCCTTGCGAAGCTGGCTTGCTTGTTACGGAAACTCCCCCGTTGTTCATAGCAGCACCAGACATCAATGCTTTAGTAAGCCCACCGCCAACGACAAGCACTCCAACGATGAGGATGAGTAATGCCCACAACGGAAGGCTTACCCTCTTTGGCGGAGAAGGTGGTTGCTGTTGGTATGATGGTTGATACTGGTTTGGTTGTGGCTGCGTTCCCCACCTCGGATCATAAGACCGCCCCGTATATGGTGATTGTGGTTGTTCGTTCATGATTGCTTGCCCTCTCGAAAACACGGGTATAAACAAAGTGTTCAAGTAGTCTTCCTCAGAAGATGAGGTTGAGATTATATTGAGCATGCTCACTTGCATCTCTTCCGTCAAATCCCTCCATAACAACAGGAGAACAGCTCGTTTGTCTTCACTCCCTATGCCAAAATCTACTATTCGCTCCTTCAATTCTTTATTATCAATGCAATGCCCATGTGTGGAAAGGGAAGAACGGTTACAATTCGGTTATGAACAGGTTAAGATTTGCCTCCATAAGAGGCAAAAATCTGCCCCTGTTGGCTCACGACGTTCCTTTCCAAATCGTTCCTGTATGAGAACCAGGAGCGTTTCTCATCGCATAACATACTTGCGCGGTTGGACACTGTATACCCTCGGTATTCATATCTACCTGGTTGAACTGCCATGTCATCCCACCATCTTGTGTGATGTCAAAACCTCCCTGCGCTCCCAGGTAACAGACACGATCACTGGTACAAACAGCACTGGTAGCCAGAGGAGGATTTGCAGCTGTTATGGCTATCCAGGATTGTCCGCCATCATGTGACGCTTCAAGATTACAGGGTACCTGGAAACCGCAATCCTCGGTCGAAGTCACGATGAGTTGGGAACCTGCATAAAATAGAGCCGGTCCATTGTACATGGATGCGGTAAATGTTGCCGGACTCTGGGTCCAACTCTGTCCCCCATTATCAGTAAGCCATAATGCATAGGCTTGTTGAGGTTCACCTGCTGAGTTGTTTTCGGGCATTCCTCTTGCCGCCAACACGATGCATGAAGACGCATCTAAGCAATCAAAAGAGACCAGAGGATCGGTCGTTGATGGAGAAATATCAACGACCGATCCTCCCGCAATGGAGCTTTGATACAGATGCGGACCGGAATTGGGACTGTTGCTTTCAGCGTACAAGAAATAACAGGCACGCTGAGAAAAGCATTGAACGTTCGTTACTGCTGTCCAGGGAATACGTGAAGATGAGGATGGTAGACGTGCCCAATGTCCGCCACCATCACTCGTTTCATCAACAAAGCCAGCGTTGACAACTCCACCACCTTCACCGGTCGCATAACCCCAGGTGATGCAGCTGTCTGCCTGGAAACACTTGAGGAACACATGCGGAGCACAAAAAGAACCACAATTCAAGCTCGACAGCTCCGACGAGAGGTCAAGTACCGGCACCCAATCATTTCCCGCGTCGGTGGTTTTCATCATCAATCCAGTAGTAGTGAGCATATAGCAGGTAGCCACAACCGGGCAATCGAGAGCCTGAACTCCTCCTGAGCTGTTACTCGTTACAGGGGTGATATTACTCCAATGCTTAATGACCGCTCGATTTTCATAGTCATAGACGGTCTGACCATAATAGTCACTCACATGTGAGATCATCGCATGTGGGTCATCATATAAAGCGGTGGCAGAGTTCGAGCCTTGCATATAATGGATATGCATGCTGTCCTGCTGTACGTAGTCTACTGAAAACTCGATGGAACCACTCGGCATTTGCGCTAAATTGACTGGCAGTTCGGAGTAGAGGGATCTCTGTAATCCCCTTCCATCCAATGTTGAAACATTTTCCACAAGCGGGGCACGATGGGTATACCAGCTTTGTGCTGAAATAGCGACTTGACCAATTCCAAACGCAGGAGAGAACACATAGACCCGGACGATGACGGAGAGTGGAGTGGTCTTACCGGGTGTTGTGACGGAGATCGCAACAGATGGAGCAAGAGCCAGGATATAGGCAAGTTGTTTGATGGCCTCTGTACTGGTTAAGATGGCTCCATGTCCGGCTGGAAATCCGTCATGCGGATGAATCGGGAATGAGAATGCTTGTTGAAACGCTCCAACCACAAACTGCGTTGACTCTTCATCTTGTGCTATCGTATGATTGCCTGGATTGGGAAGGCAGAGCGCTAAGTGGTACAGGCAATCCTGCGTATTACCGAAAGTGTAGACAGACGTCCCCATGGCCGAGAGAATATGCACTACACCTGTTGCGAACGTCTTATCTTTGGCAATCGCATTGAGCCGAAGAGCAACAGATGCTCCAAAATAAGCCAGGGATTTGAAATGGCAAGCACCTGGCAGTTGCTGATCACCGAGAAATGCAAGCGTATCTGAGCTAAAGCCGTGTAACGGGCTATCAATCGTGACGATTTTGGTAATCAGGCCAGGCTGGTTCTTGTGGGCATCAACATAGTCAAGACCGCCCAGCAGGGCAACCAATCCGCCGAGACTGTGACCGACTAACTCAAAGTGAGCATTTGGGTATACTTGGCGATAGGTGTCTAAGAGATAAGCGAGCGATTGGCTGTCCTGCTCAAGTGAGCTACCGTTCGGTTGGCAGCTCGTGTAATTTTCAGGTATCCAGTGTCCAGACTCCATCTTTCCACTTGGTTTGCTTGAGCTGTATGTGTAGCTATACTCAGCGATATCAAGTTGCGAATTGGAGCTACCTGCACTTGCTCCATTACATCTATGAGCATACGGATTGGTGTATCCGTACTGCTGAACCAGTTGATCCATGAGGGGACCAAATCCCTCTAATTGGCAATTAGTTATGGATGTATTGAGGCCACCTAACAACACAACCACATTTCGCGGTGAGTTATTCACCACCGGCTGTTGAGAATTACAGGCAGGTAAGGCGCTACCAAATAGGAGAATCAGGAGAGTAACCATGCCGAATCGAAATTGTCTGCTGGATAAGCGCCCATTCCACATACTTCTACTATACTTCATGTTTTCATCTGCTCCATAATAGATACATGTGTTTCATAGAGAATCGCCTTATGATGGCAAACTCAAGACATGTGGAAGGATTCCGGTAAGCCATAAAAAGACATATAGCCAATTACCCACACAGGTATCCGATTAGTGATATTATTACCAATCACCAGGGCCATACGGTTCCGAATCAGAGCCAGGTTTAGGCTCACGCTCTCCGAATAATCTGCATTGTTCCGCACGCTGTTCGCTTAGTACTCGCTCGAGTCTAGCTCCGGCCCCTCCCCATTGAAGTCGATATTCCTCATTTGCTCGCGCAAGGGCAGCGTGTATTTCCTCATCGCTATATCCTAAACTCGCCAAGTAAGCTGCTGGTGAGCGTATTCCATTGTCAGGATCAAGTGCCTTTCGCGCTAGAGCAATGGCCGACTTTTGCCTGCGTTCTGCTTCTGTTTCCACTACAGCTTTGCTTCCGCGGTTTGGAAGTCTACGAATACCGCTACTGAGACACGCCAAACCAGCGATAAACATCACCAGGAATGTACAGCCTGCTACTGCAAGGTTCCCCCATATCTGATTGACACCCGGGCCTTCCTCAACAAGGAGTGATGCCGGTGCAATGCCCATAGTTGCATGCGAGGCGAGCGTACACAGGCATATGAATGCACCAGGAACCAAAAGAATCCCGAAGAGAATCAAGACAATGGCTGTGGCAAAACCGTGATTTTCATGTGAACTGCGTCTGTCATTCATAAAAGAGTTTCTCTCAGGTGAATGTGGCGATGCTTCTCCGCTGTTTTCATCGATCGTGAAATGTTGCCAGAACCGTGCATTGAAGAGCCACTCTAACTACTTCTTCTCATTTCAACGAATAAAAAAAATGGCCTCGCTATCATAACGGGCTATGCTTCAAAATGTAAATGCACTGATATTTTTAGGACTTTCTTCCCTTGATTCTATGCGTTTGCCAGTACCAATGCTTGGAGGAGAACATTTTTAGGCCATCCCTCAAGCCAATGCTGAACAGGCTCATACGAGTCCTTGGTCCAGTATAATGATATGGGCAGGCAATACCTGTGCGGAAGAGACTTCGTCTTGCCCTCCGAAGAACTCCTCACGCCGATAGTGCTTCCTCGATCGGTATTCGTTCAGCCAGGTCCAGACGGAACGTCCCATAGGGCGTCACATGACTGTAGATAAGCGGGGTGAGGGCACGCAAATCCTCCTTCTTCATCTGCTGGAACTGCCTGGGATCTGAGAGGACTTGCTGGATGAGCAACGTATTGACGTAGACCAAGCAGATTTGCAATAAGTGGAGCGAGAGTGCCGCCAACTCTTGCTCATCGAGACGGTTGGTGGCAAAATCACCGCTCTTGCCGTAAAAGATGAAACTGTTGGCCCCATTCCAGTTCTCAATGACGTTGAGCCCCTCGTGGATCTCCCGCCTGAGTGCCTCTGATTCTAAGTAGCGGCAGAGGAAGAGGGTTTTGACCGCCTTGCCAAGCTCCGCAAAGGCTTGATAGGTCGGATGTTGCAAACCCGTCTGCGTAAAGCGGCGCAGGATCGCCTCGGTCTCTGCCGTCCCCAGCCGCAGCGCAGTCGCATACTTGATCATCTGGTCGTACTGCTCGGTGATGAGGTCCCAGTTGATGGGCCGCGAGAGAATAAGCTGGAGATTGGGGTAGGCCTCTGGTTCTCCAGACTTTGGTCGATAGAGGCGTTGGGCATAGATGTTTTTGAGTCGAGGCATCAGCTCAAAGCCCAGGAGCCGACAGAATCCAAAGGCGACCTCATTCTGACCATGCGTATCGACGAACTGCTTTTCGATCTTCATCTCGGTACAATGCCGCAGCACACCTTTGATCATAGCTGCCACCTCCGAAGAGGAGCAGGTTTTGAGTTGGGAGTAAATGCAGGTCGCGTGTTTTTCGACGTGCCAGTAGATCATCACGCCCTTGCCCCCATAGCGCAGATGCCACTCGGTCATCAAGTTCTGATCCCAGGCCCCAAATTGCGTCGAGTCCGAGGCACAGGTCGTCGTCCCCTCGCCCCAAATGTGGGGCAAGCGTGCCTGGAAGATGGCGTTGGCGACATCGATGATGGCCGCACGCAACTGGTCCTGGTGCAGGTAGCGGCGACGTGTGTAGAGGAGTTCCTGGTAGCTTTGCCCATGATCGCCCATGCTGACGCGTTTGATCCCGGTATTGGTCCCCAATCCATAGAGACACAACAGCAAACGTTTCTGCAAGGTCTCCCGGTCGAGTTTTTCGCGGGAGGCGGGACTCTTGAAGTGCTGGGTGAACCCGATGCGCAGGTCTGCCTCCTTCAAGATGTCGAGCAAATTCGTCATGCCCCAGCGCCGCTGGATTTCTGCTTTCAATTTGCGCAAGTACTGTGGTTCAGCTTGGGGCTCCAGCGGCGAGAGATGGATCCACCCGCCGTTCTTCTCTAAGAGACGCACCTTGGGAGCAAGCTTGGGCAGCGCGTGGTCGAAGGACTCCAGCGCGGCGATCATTTCGGCTTGCAGAGATGCAACGAACGCCTTCGCCTTTTCGGGGAGATTCAGCGCTTTGTAATACTCCTCTCGCTTCTCCTCAAAGTCTTTGGGCAGATCATCGTCGGGATTGCGGTATTTGTTGGCCCCCTCCACCCATAGCTCACGGCAGCGCAGGCCATCGCGTAAGGCATCCAGGACACAGAGTTCATAGTTCACCCGATTGATGCGTTGCTCACCGTCCTTCTTCTCGACCACCAACTCCCGCCACATCGCGCGTACCACACCATCAAGGGGTACCTCCTCATCGGCAGGATAATAGGCACCAGGCGTGCCTGCATACCGTTTGATCAGATCCAGGGCACGCACGACGGGCTGGTGTTGGGTGTTGGTGGAGCGCACCTGAAGCATATTGACTAAAAGCGGCACCATGCGGCGGTAATGGTCACGATAGGAGGAGCGCATGTGCAGGTAGACTTGCTGCTGGTAGCTGCCCTTGGTCTTGAACTCCGTGATCACGGCTTGGCAGGTGGCCTCGCTCATGACCGGAAAGATCCCCTCGCGAATGGTTTCTTCAGGATGGGCAAGCGCAGCTTCGGCTACTTGGCACAATAGGCGTGGTTTATTATCGACCCGTGCTTCATCGATATGCTGCTTACTGACTCGTTTATCTGCCCTGGCACCGATGCGATGGACGACCAAGAGCAAGAGGTCCACCAGGCTGTCAGTCACTTCGGCTGTACGCTGGAGGCAGAAAGCGGCAAGCAGCGTATAGCGCGTGGCGTCAGGATGTCGCCGTAGTTCGTAAAGCGTCTCCGTCGCCGCACGCTGTCGGTAGAGGGTAATCACTGCAGGCGACACATCCCCAAAAAGGTCGGCAGGCAGCGCTAACTGTGAGAGCATGCGCAGCTTGTCAATCTCAGAGAGGACGCTTTCCAGCCCGACTGCCCCTGGGTTGGTTTTCAAATCCCTCCAGGTAATGACTTCGCGACGGGGCCCACCTGTGGAGGATGGCTCATCATCGGCTGGCTCGTCCTGATCCTCCATCTGTATGCTCCGGTCAAGCAACGCATCGAGGCGGGTGCGCGTCTCTGGAGAAAGACGCTGCAAGGCGTTGGCAAACAGGGCTTGTTCATAGGTCGCGCAGGCGGAGTGTATCAGACGCTCGATACGATCCGCGGTGGGAGGCTCGATCTTGCGTTCACGAAACTCGGTGAGTACCTTGGCTTTGAGATGATCGATATGCTGATCCCTCGACAAGTGCGTGTTGACGAGCCAGGCAGATATGGCATCGCTATCAGCAGCCGTGGCTTCGCGGAACCCCAACTCCTCTCGGATTTGAGCACGATGCAATTTGATCGTGCGGCCCTCCCAGTCATACTGCTGGAACAAGGCCGCATCCAGTTTCAATTGGTGAGCAAGGTAGTCCACGACGGAGCGGGGGATCTCATATTTCGCATGGGGAAAGCGCCCTTCCAGTTGAAAGCACTTGAGCAGGATGGCGCAGCCCAGGCGCGTTGCGCCAGTCTTATTCGTGAGAATCTTCAGGTCATCTTCCACGAGCGTGAAGTGTTCAATCAATTCTTCAATGTCCCATTGGCGTTTCATCTATCTCTCTCCATTTCTTGAGAAAACTTCCGTGGGGTGGCTCCACAAACGTATTCGTTGCCTTCCAACCCGCATGTACTCTAGTGGGAAGAAACGCCAGAAGACAGGCATAGTGGAAGAGAAAAGGACTTTTTCCTTACTGGTATCCCCTCGGGACAAGATACCTCAGCCAATACTTCATCATCATAGGTATAAACTCGTAGCAGATGACAGCATCTGCTACGAGTTTTCTGGCGCGAGTAGATATTCCAAGAAATCTGTTTCATTTCCCATAAGAAGCTCGATGAACAAGGGTAAGAGGGAGAAAGCTGTGGATCGAGGAAGAGGCTACCTTGCCCCGTATGTCACCGTCGCGCATTTTACCCCATGAAGGGTAAGTCCTAAAAACTGTCTTGTAGTCTGGATTCAGGCTACGCGGCAAAAAACTGAATATTTGAGGTGACGTATGGCAGATACGGGCGAGAAATCCGAGACAGGCATACCGGCCCTGGAGCAATACCAGAAGATGTGGGCCCAATCACTTGAAGAGTTTCAGCGAGTGGTAGAAGCGAATATGTCCTACCAGCAAAACTGGGTGCGTTCGTTGGAGCTATTCCAGAAGACACTCGCCGCGGGAGCACCGTACTTGAAGGCATGGGTCGAATCAATGGAGCAGTTTCAGAAGACGATGCAGGCAAGCGCCCCTTACTTACAGACCTGGGCCGAGGCACTGGCACAATATCAGAAAATCATGGAAGCAGGCCAGTCATACATGAAGCCCTGGACAGACTTCGTAGAACAGTACCAGAAGGCGATGAGCAAAATGTTTCGACCCCACGACGATCATGCGGGCGAAGGATCCTAAGCTGGCCTCATTGAATCTTCCCTAACGTTCGCAGCCCTCGACTTCGCGAAAAAGCAAGTGAGGGCCTTGACTTTTTGTCCTTCTAGATGCAAAATGCATATAGATGAATTTGTCATTTAACGGTATGCTTCATGTAAGTGATAAATGCATCTAGATGTGACCGGATAGCATAATGACGGTTGCGCTATCGACGAACGATAGGAAGAAAAGTATGCTCAGAGACTCAAAAAAACAGGCACCGCTGCCGGCAATTGGAATGCGCGCGGTACGAACGCGCACAATTAGAGAGGAGGATATCGTAGACTTTGCGGAGGTCAGTGGCGACCATAATCCGCTGCACCTCGATCAGCATTATGCGGCGCAAACTCCTTTTGGCGGGCGCATCGCGCATGGTTTTCTGACGGCTTCCATCATCTCCGCCATCCTGGGCATGGAATTACCCGGTCCAGGAAGCATTTACCTGGGGCAGACATTGAAGTTTCTTGCCCCTGTGCGTGCTGGCGATACAGTGACGGTCAGTGTTGAGGTGATTGCCCTGCGGGAGGAGAAACGTATCGTGACATTGCGCACAGACATCGTCAATCAGGATGGCACGATAGTTCTCACGGGCGAGGCGACGGTCAAATGCTGAAGAAATTCTTTTCCGAGCCTGAACGAAGCCAATAACAGCCATCGTTTGTTTGTACCTTCCATCGTGCGGCTGCCAGGCCGCACGATGGAAGGTCGTACTCGCCTCAGCGCTACTGGTCTAGTACTTCTTTGTACCTTTCTCAGTCGAGGACTTGTAAGTCGTGGATGGGGTTGAAGTTGTTTTCTTCATACCCGTGGTCGGGGCGGATTGAGCTGCCTGGGAGAGGACAGCGCCGACAGAGAAACCAACGCGCTTGCGAGCCGGGATAGTAATCTGCTTGCCACCGCGGATCGATTTGACCTTGCGCGGCGCGACATTGCGCAGGTTCCAGGTGCCGAATCCCATCAGGCGTACCTCGTGACCCTCGGCAATATCCTCACGCACAACCTCAGTGAAGGCATCAATAACCTTACTCGTCTCTTTCAAGTTCATGCCAGCTTTAGCAGCTACCTGGTGGATGAGTTCGTCCTTACCAACGATGGTAGGACTCTTTTCGGGTGAAACGGTTGTCATTTGAGTAAAAACTCCTTCTAACTTTTTCTGTAACAAGGGCACAATGGCTCTTGTCTGCTCGATATCGCAACGCGCATTTTCCTTGCGTAGAAGCTCCTCGTTCTTGTTGTGACTGGCTTCACCTGTGACTTGCGCGTTGGAATGGAGGTACCATTCACTCTCACTATACAGAGTCCCACCAAATGGTTTGCAAAGACTAACACACAGTAGTTATCTATTAGTGTTTGGGACGCTTAAAGATGTACTGGATCCCCCATGTTACTTCAACCTGTTTTACTGTGGTGAGCCTTACCACGCTGACCAGTTCCCATCCTTCGGAGCCAAGCTGGGTAAGTTGTGCCTCAGTGAGAACACTTTGTCTGTAGCCCGTTATTCGTCCCCATACATCTGGGTCTATACCGTCTAGTCCCAGAAAGCAGGTTTTGTATTCCCATTCGTTCACGAATGACCTCCTGATGCAGGCCTTATCTACGCTCTAGCCAGTTTTCCACGATGCCTAGAGTTCCACCCCAGATCACGTGGGAGGCAATCATCATGGCGTTGCGGCGACCCGGCTCATTGAACGCAGATTCGCGCATCTTTAAGGCGCTAAAGATGCCGAGATAATTTGCGGCCCATACAAGCAGCCCAAAAGCAATGCCTTTCACAACTGGAGAGAGTGGCACTTTTTTCGCGACAGGGCTATAGAGGGCGCCCATGCTGGTTCCAAAGCCAAAATGAGAGACGAGCGTTGCTCCTAGACTCTGTGGCTTGTTCATATCCTCAGCTACTTCTGTTCTCTCAGCAATCTCGTTGGTCACTCTCTCAGGTGGCAGAGCATATTTCTGCCAGTCCGGGAGCAAACGATGGGCAGCGAGCATAAACAGTGTCATTGGAATGGTGGCGATCAAACCGGCCATAGCCCCTTGTCTTAGAGGAAGGATGTTCAGTATCTCTCGTATATCAAAGTTTTGTGGCATGCATAAGTTCCTTTCCACCTTCTCAATAGGTGTGATAACGATTCACTTTATGTAACACGGATGAAGCGGCTTTAAAGAGAACACCGTATTTGACTTGACATAACTATAAGATGTTAATATAGGTGGTCGGTCAAGCCGCTTTCCAGTTCATCAAGGACGTAATGCTTAGCGGTGGTATCGATTCGTTTATGTCCCAGCGCCTTTTGTGCCTTGCGAATATCTACTTTGGCCAGTTGCGTGCCCAGGAACCTGCGTAAATCGTGAGGCTTGACATCTGAAAGTCCAATCATGCTGGCGTAGTGGCAAACGACTTTCCAGAGTCCTACGCCGCTCATAGGCTGGTCGCTCAGCCTCTCGCCTCTGCCGCCGAAGGACGTAAACACATATTCGCTTGCTATAGGACGCGCTTGTAGCCATTGCTGGATGGCGTTATAGGCTTCGGCGGAAAGATAGGCATCGCGGTATTCGGCGTCATTTTTCCCGCGCACCGATAAGAAATAGCCATTATCGCGATTGAAGATTTGGGAAATGCGAAGACTTGCAAGTTCGGCAATGCGTACGCCGCTGGATGCCAGTGTGTGCAGGATCGCTCTATCACGCAATCCGATCAATGTATCCGGGTCTGGTGCCATAGTAAGCCTGCGCATGTCTTGAGGAGAAATGCGTGTGCGAGCGTTTGGCTTCGTTCTGTTCTTCAGTGCTGTTATCTTGACGCCCTCGATGCGTTCAAAGCCGGCTATCTGTTCATAAGCGACATATCCCTGGACGGCTGCCTCTTTCATTAACCGTTTAACGGCTGCTAATTTCCGGTTGATAGTATTTGGTGACATCGTCGTTTCATCGGCCATAGAGGTTCGCCAACGTGCCAGAGTAGCGGGATCCAGCGCCTTTTCAGGAGTCACCGCGTAAGCCAGGTATGCCTCGAAATCTTCGCGATATTTGCGCAGCGAGGATGCGGATAGCTGTCCCGCGAGAATCGAGGTATCGAAAGCGATCTTGTTATTCTCGTTGGTAGTAGTTAGCTCCTTTGCCATGGTAACCTCGTTTTCTGTTTGTTGCCGGATTTCGATAGATTAAGATAACAACCCTTTCCTTAATCTATATTCTAGCCGTTTTACACGCCAAAAGCAAGAAGGCATTTCTTATAGACATAAAGAGGCGAGATATATGACCCTGGCAAAAACGTGTAGTGGAATAATCTGTTCCGCCAAATAGATATTGCATCTTTTGCATGGAAGACGCCGGGCTTTCAGAGCCGTTGAGTACGTATGAAGGCAAAGAAACAAAGGCCTTTGCCTGTTCTTTAGCTTCATATGCATGTGCTTATTCATTATCTCCAAATATCTGGAAGTAAATAAGTAAATATATCTACTTGACAAAAAATTAAATATCATTTATACTATAAGAGATGAGATAAAATATAGTTCATGCATAAATCATACAGCGTTGTTGCGTGAACGTCCTCTATTTTGCATCCATCTGTTGGCCAATGGCTTGATTGCTCCGGGTCGATACTTTCCGCTTCATAGAGACTTTGATGCAGTTGCTGGGACGAGGAAGCCAGCCCATCGAACATTCGCTGTATCACACGTGAGCTTCGCTTTCTGTGTCAGGAGCCCAAAGGCGATGTTTCTTGTGCAAGAAGCTACTGAGGACATCGCAATACCTGTACACACGAGATCAAGCAAGAATGGGAAAAGACATGCAGCACCTTCACACACGGTGGCTCCACAAACCCCTGCTGATGGGAATCAGCATCGTAATACTGATCATGACCGGTGGAGGCGGTAGCTCATTGGCCCTGGGGAGGATCCATTCCTCCGTGGCAGCATCCGCTTCCATAGGGAGCAGCCTTTCAGCACAGCCGACACGCAGCCGTACCCTCTATATTGGTTCCAATGATGGCAATTTATATTCGCTGAATGCCAGCACGGGAGCTCTCAACTGGGACTATCCAACAGGGAAGTATCAGAGAATATTACTCTCCTCGCCTGTGGTGGTCGAAGGCCTGGTCTACTTTGGCTCGACCAATCACAATGTCTATGCCCTTAATGCCAGCACCGGCAAACGCGTCTGGCGCTACAAAACGGGTGGCTGGGTGCCCACTACACCGGCAGTAGTCAATGGCATTGTCTATATCGACTCATTTGATGGCAACCTCTATGCGCTCAATGCGAACACCGGTACTCTCATCTGGCGCTACTACACAGGGAAATTCTCGTACTCCTCGCCTGCCGTGGCTGGGGGTATTGTCTACTTTGGCTCAAGCGACGACAATGTGTATGCCCTCGATGCCAACACAGGTACCCTTATCTGGCGCTACACTACAGGATCTCTTATATATGGCTCGCCTACAGTAGTCAATGGCATTGTCTATATCGACTCATTTGATGGCAACCTCTATGCGCTCAATGCGAACACCGGTACTCTCATCTGGAGTTTCAACACAGGGGGAGAACCACGCTCCAAACCCACAATAGCGGGGGGGCTGGTCTATGTTGGCACAACTTACTATAATCTCTATGCCCTCAATGCGCGCACGGGCGCTTTCGTCTGGAGCTATTCTTCGCCTGGAGGGTTTTCTTATTCCTCGCCCCAAGTGACCAAAGGCATACTCTATATCGGCGCATGGGAATCCAACATCTATGCCCTCAACGCGCGCACGGGTGTTCTCATCTGGAGCTATGCTACGGGTAGCAATGTGGACTCCTCGCCCGCAGTATCCGATGGCATTGTCTATATTGGCACATATGACCACAACGTCTATGCCCTCGATGCCACAACGGGTGTCTTCATCTGGAAATACACTACAGGAAACGAGGTAGACTCCTCGCCCATAGTGGTAGGGTAGCCAACCTTTCAACAGGAAGACTGTGCGGCGGGACGTTGCAAACCGTGGGATCAGGAGTTACGTACATGTAGCCTGCTCCCACGGGGTTTCTAATGAAGTAGGTCCAGCGCTACGTAAGCTGCTCATGGGACGCAAATGCTCATGGGACGCAAAGTAGTGGGCATTATTCACTTCGGCCTATCAGTGTGATCCTGACGAAAATACTTCTTCATGAGCAGCTTACGTAGCGCTGGACCTACTCATGATTTGATCTGTGCGATCTGTGGTTTGTTTGGCTATAAGAAACTTCTTTATAGATGCTTTTGAGAAGAGCATCGTATACTTTCCTAAAAAGGAGTCTTCCATGTCCATCTTACTTCCATATCCCGGCACACCGCAGCACCAGAAACTCCTACAAGCTATCGTCTCTCACTATTCCAATGATCCGCGCATCCTCGCCATCATCGTCTTTGGTTCGCTTGGACATGGCAACTGGGACCCCTACTCCGACGTCGACCTCGATATAATTATTGCCGATACTGTCCCAATCGATATTTCTAAAGAGCTAGAACATTTGATCTATTCCTTCCCTGATACTCTTGAGACAGGTACGTTGATTATCCCCCATGAATCAGGCCTAAAACTTACGCAAGAGCTACCGAGACTATACCCAGGGTCGTCCCCACGAAAAGACGCCCATCCGAGATCGTCGGCGTTACAAAGTGTGGAACAGTAATACCTAAGGCAAGCTGTATACGTACTTTGCCCGTAGCGAGATCAAGCGCATAGAGAGTACCCTCTTGATCGAGGCTGTAGACTGTGTTCCCTCCCACGACGGGAGGCAGAGCTATTTGCGGAAGGGCATGCCAATCAATCTTCAGCTTCGGTCCTGGCTCGACCTGGACGGAGCGCAGGCCATCGGAGCAAGGTACAATGATCTGCAAGCCGATTGTAGCAACGCCACCCAGGGCCAGTCCATTGCAGATTTTCATCGTTGCCACCTGACCCCCTATCCCTCCCAGTGCGTTGGCATTCAGCAGGTAACCATCCCCGGATTTCCCTGCGGCGAAGACGTAGCCACCAGGCAGTAGTGCTGGCCCCATTGAGCCCAGGTCTTGATTGCCGGTATCCTGCATCCGCCAGTTGGCCGGGGCAAAACTATCTTCGAGCTGTAGTGTGGGTGAGAGGCGCAAGACGGCATTGCTTAAATCCCAGTCCCAATCTTGAGTCATGTGGTCTTCATTGCCCGTCGTTACAAATACCCTCCCATCCTGATCAATCACAGGACCAGAAGTCCCCCAGATACCGCCTGAATCGTGAGTTGGAACTTGATAGGAGAGTAATGGCCCCTCACCATCAGTCCGTGAAGCAACGAGCGTCCCATGGTACTGCCCACAGTCATCGGCAAGACCGCCAAAGGCGATGTAGATCATCCCATGCGAGATGGACAGTGCGGGACGTTGTAAGTATATCCCTGGAGGCCTCATTTCCGGCACATCCACTCGGCGTCGGATGCGTACCTTGCCGGTGTTTACATCGATACCCACCAGTACATGCATTGGCCCCGTGACCTCCGCAACCGCAAAGACCAGTCCGCTACCAGGGTCATAGACAGGAGTCCCAGTAATCCCAATCAGATTGATAGTTCCGCTACAGTTCAGCGTAGATAAAGGGACGGGACGCCCAACATTGGTTTGCCACTGTATTTCCCCCGTAAGAGCATCAAGAGAGTAGATGGTATCGCCCTCGCTGGCTACAATAACGTGCCCACCAATGACCAGTGGCTCCGCATACACTGCATCACCCAGCGCTTTCGTCCAGCTCTGTATAAGTTGGTGAGGGTCAGGCTCATTTGCCACATAACCAGTATGCATGCTGTTATTATGATAGCCTGTCCACTCAACATTCTTTGAAGTAGCATGTAAGGAAGATAAGGGACGTAGGGGTGGATCATTGCTTTGTGATTTGCTTCCATGAAGCAACAAAGTACTCAGTGCATTGTCGCTGCTAACAAATGCCAGGAAGAACACTACGGCGATCATCCAATAGATTGTCCAATAGTTTCTCTTGTGCGAGAGCCTTTTCTGATGTGCGACCCACCACGGTAGACGAGTAATGACATAGGCGAAAAGGAGGCCAAGCAGTACAGCAATCACCAAAAGAACAAGACGAAGCATTTTTCAGTACTCCTTTATTTACACCCCTCAATTTAGGAGAAGGATAGTGCCGGTACAGTCTGAAGTGCATCCACTGTAGTAGAGGCCTCATTGCGTCTTCCACAACTGGCTGCATATTGTCCTCATTGGTGTTAAGAATAGGTGAGAAAGCGTCATGAAAACATTATGAACATCGTGACGAGAAATACTGCCAACCCCGACAAGAAGTCCTCGTCCGCATTCATAGAGCTTATACAGGATGCCGTTATGTCAACTGAGGATAGTGCTTATCAGGGCAACTGGTCAGGCGCGGGGTCTACTTCCACCCTGGTGAAGGAAGCGGTCACTCCATCCGAGGTTGGGCTAGTGTGTACAAAAAGGGCGATCTGGCCGGTCGCGTAATCGGTATCGGTAACGGTGCTCACGTTCGCCCCATTGATGAAGAGAACAAGAGTTGAACCTTTCAGCATGAGCGTCATTGTATTCTTCTGTCCTGGAGGATGAATGGCCGGTGAGCTATTGGGGCCGTCGAGAAACACTGATTGCGATTGTTGCTTGCTATCTAAGTATTCTTTGGCGATATCAAAGGTATTATCGCTATTGAGGTCTACACGATAATCATGATCCAGGTTGCTATCACCACGCACATAAACACCAATACTATCGCCTGCACTAGCCTTGTCGATGGTAAAATCGGCGGAGAGCGTAAAATCATCAAAATCCTTCGTGGTCGGAAGACTTTCGATCAGTGTTGTTTTGGGATTTGTATCTGAAAGGATCAGCCTGTTGTCCACGATAATGCGCACATAACCGGTATTATTCGCATTACTCGTCACATTCCAGCCATGACTATTGTCGGCAAAAGTATCGAAGAAGAGGGCCTGTGGAGGTGGAGTAGGGGTTGGAATGGCCGGTGTCGGTGTCGCTGTCGGTGTCGCGTGATGACCTTTAGGAGCACTGGCACTTCCGCCACTTCTTATGAGAAAGAAGAAACTGCTGCCGATGATTACCGAAAGTAATACTACGGCAGATATGAGGTATCTGGTGCGAGGGTTTTTCTGAGGGCGAGGATGCTGCTGCTGTGCTTTTCCCTCTGATACTCTCATAACAATCTACTCCTGCCATTACCTCGATGGATGCCCGTTAAATCGTCCATTGCAAAAACGTAAAATATGGTATACCTTTTTAACGTATGACAAAAGGTCATTGTTACTTCAACGGTATTCCTGAACAAGGAAACAGCACGAAATGAAAGCGAGAAGAGAAACTGAGCTATGCTTGCCGCTATGTTTTACGCTCCTATGGATGTTCGCCTGCAAGAGATTTCTCTTCCTCAACCTGGTCCAGGAGAAATTCTGCTCAAAGTCGCGGCGGCTACCACGTGTGGCACAGATCTGAAAGCATACCGCCGCGGGCATCCACTGCTTTTCCGTGAGACCCCGGCCAGGTTTGGACATGAGGTATCCGGAGTTGTTGAGACCATCGGAGCGGGAGTAACCCGGTGCAAAGAGGGCGATGCTGTAGTGGTAGCAAATTCTGCTCCCTGCCAGCGGTGTTACTACTGTCGACGGGGAAGTTACAGCCTGTGCGAAGACCTGCTCTTACTCAACGGGGCCTATGCCGAGTATCTGCTTGTGCCAGAACGCGTTGTACGCCAGAACCTCTACCTGCTTGCGCCTGGAACATCGTTCGTAGCCGCGGCCCTGACCGAACCGTTGGCCTGCGCGCTACATGGTATAGATGCCAGCCATATAGCGGAGGGGGATACTGCGGTAATACTCGGTTCTGGGCCCTTGGGACTTTTATTGGCGGCAAGCGCCAGGTTGCGTAATGCTCGTGTGATCGTGACAGGCCATGGAGAAGAGCGATTGGCTCTGGCACGTCATTTCGGGGCCGATATCGTTATCGATGTGAGCTCGATGTCCCCTCTTGAACAGAGAGAAGCAGTCCTGGAGCAAACAGATGCCCGGCGAGGAGCAGACATTGTGATAGAAGCAGTAGGCACACCTGAAACCTGGGAGCTGGCTGTAACCATGGCACGCCCGGGCGGTTTAATCAATTTCTTTGGCGGCTGTGCGTCAGGCACGCAGGTGAGACTCGAAACACGCCCTCTTCATTACAGCGAATTAACGCTGAAAGGCGTTTTTCATCACACTCCTGCCTATTTCTCACAGGCGCTGGAGCTGATTCAGGGACGCCAGATCAATGTCGAGGCTCTAGTTACCAGGCGCGTACCACTGGGATCTTTATTAGAGGTGCTGGAGCTTTTGCTGCACAAACAGGGAATCAAGTATGCACTGATTCCCCCGGCATTTCAGCAGGAACTCCTATCACAAGCAACCCCTGCGTGATCATCTCACTATAGATATCGATCACCTGCTGCACGGTCAGGCGACCACCGGGCCGAAACCATGCCGCAACTTCCGTACACATAGCAATGATGGCGTAAGAGCAAATTTTTACGTCGCTTTCGCGAAAGACCCCCTGCTCCATTCCCTCGCGTAGCAGCGCCTGGAGCAGCGCCTCATATTGATCGCGTAGGGAAAGGATATAGCTGCGATTCTCCCCTTCAAGCGCGCGAATCTCGGTATCGATGATGAAGAACTCGTATTTATACGTTGTATGCAGGCGAATATGATTAGCAATAGCCTCGTATAAGCGCTGCCGAACGCCTGTTTTTTGGCGCATGATCTGTTCTAGATTGGCATTCAGTTGGCGCATATGTGCCTCCATGATTTCGACCAGCAGCGCCTGTTTGTTCGCGTAATGGTAGTAAATACTGGCCGCCTGGATACCTGCGATGCGCGCGATATCTCTTAAAGGGGCAGCGTGATAACCATATTCGGCAAAGAGCTGTACGGCAGCTGCCAGGACCTTTTCTCGCACTGATCGGTTATCAGACTGCATCCCTGTTTTCCTCTTCTCTGGTTAGCTATCCATTTAGCACGATTGCCCGTATAGAAATATTCTAACAGAAAACCGAGCCTTGCACGCAATCTTGCACAATACTCTCCATCGGTATAGTACTTACGCCGTGCGAGTCTTGCGTTGTTGCTCTGCCTTCACAACTGTTGTGCCAATTGCCCGGCCAACAACTATGGGAGGTTCTAACACGTCGGCAGCCGAATCGCTGATATCTCGCCGGGCCGCAATGACTTTACGAGCCTCAAACTCCATACGCCGGGAGGTACGGCCAATTCTGGTGATGCGCCCGGTCGCCTCCACAAAATCACCGGCATAGAGGGGCGCTAAAAATTCTACGTTTTCGTAGCCGACCAGCAGCCCTTCGTCTCCGTCGCACTGTATCGCCAGCTCCGTTGCCACGTCCCCGAAAAGCGCAAGCATATGCGCCCCGTTTACAAGATAGCCTCCATAATGCGCATCGCTGGCGCTCAAGCGTACTCGAATTGTGGCAATGAACTCAGGAGTATCAGCCATGGTATATCGCCCTTTCTTCATTCTCAATATAGATATTATGTGACCTAAAGATTTCTTGCATCATGGCGCTCCCACCAGGGAACTACATGATCTTTAATGATGTGGCAAGATGGGGCTGTTGGATTTCCTGTCATTGTAGGCTGGGCGATTTGACTTGTCAACAATGAGATGCCGGTTCGGTGACAGATTGCTTTTGTGCAGTCTTCTCTGCCATAGGTTCCCTCCTATTCTTTCATACATCGTTGCTCCTGAAAGACACTTCTCAGCAGTGATATGTTTCACTCACGTAATAGCACGGACGCTTGAAAAAAAGGTGACAAACCGCAATTGTTCATGTTATAATTGGAAAAATTCCTCTCATCTTGCGCTCCTGGCAATATACCAGTTTGTAGAAAGGAGGTGAGGTAGCACCACACTGCATGGGGTTGCATCCCAGGTTTATTGATTATCCTTTTTCCAACCTTCATTCACCCGCTATTATCAAGGAGGATACTTCGTGGCAACACAAACAAGTGAGAGACAGGGATACCTGACCGGGTGGACGCTGAAACAAGAGGGGATCATTGCACCCGACGAGCGGCTTCCCTGGGGGCAAACCATTTTTCTTGGCTTGCAGCATGTGCTGGCCATGTTCGGTTCAACGGTGCTTGCACCCATCATCATGGGCTTCAATCCAAATACTGCCATTTTCTTCTCCGGCATCGGCACGCTGATCTTTTTCCTGATCGTGGGTGGCCGTGTCCCAAGTTACCTTGGTTCGAGCTTCTCATTCATCGCTGTGATCCTGGCGGCAACCGCTTACTCTGGAACAGGACTTAATCCTCGCATCGACGTTGCGCTGGGCGGTATCATCGCGTGCGGTGTCGTCTATGCCATCATCGCCGTCATTGTGATGCTTGCCGGCTATAAATGGATCGAGTACTTGATGCCGCCGGTCATCACCGGAGCGGTCGTCATGGTGATCGGACTGAACCTGGCACCTGTGGCAATCAATGACGCCAGCAGTAGTGGATATGATACTGTGATGGCAATTGTAACCGTTCTGGCAGTCGCTGCTGTGGCGGTCTATGCACCCGGCCCCTTGCGCCGGCTTCCCATTCTGTTGGGAGGAATCATCGGCTACGTCATCTACGTCATTTTCAGCAACGGCTTCGGCTTCGGAACCCCCATTAACTTCACCGGAGTGAGCAAGGCCGCCTGGATTGGCCTGCCCCAATTTACAACGCCAACGTTCTCCGGTAATGCTATCAGCCTGATTGCCCCTGTCGCCATCATCCTGGTAGCAGAAAATACCGGTCACGTGAAAGCCGTCGCTGCAATGACCGGTCGTAACCTGGATAAATACCTGGGGAGAGCCTTCCTGGGAGATGCTATCGCAACCATAGTTGCTGGCTTCGGCGGGGGTACCGGTGTGACCACCTACGCCGAAAACATCGGCGTCATGGCTGTTACCCGCATTTACTCGACGCTCATCTTCATCATTGCTGCCGCTGTTGCCATCTTGCTGGGTTTCTGTCCGAAGTTTGGCGCATTGATAGCGACTATCCCGGGCGGCATTATCGGCGGACTTGCCGTCGTACTCTTCGGCCTGATCGCCGTGACAGGTGGCCGTATCTGGGTTGAAAATGGGGTCGATTTCTCGAAGAGCCGCAACCTGATCACTGCTGCTGTTGCTGTAACAATTGGCGCAGGCATGATCAGCGTGCGCGACGTCAGTTTTGGCCTGACCATCGGGAACTTCACCATTGGTGGTATTGGCGTCGCAACCTTTGGCTCAATCATCCTGTACCAGATTTTGCGTGAGCGCAATCCCCAGCCCGAAGAGGCCGTCAGCGCTGATTCGGCTGTTGGACTGGACCCCGGCGCCGAAACCCCGGCGGGGGCAGGCGAATAAGCCTTTCTTCATGTCTCAGCACTTTCATCCTGTACCCTCAAGCAGGGCAGACGGGATGAAAGTGTCGTTCCTTCTAAAAACTACAATATTTCCCTCAAGCCCTGTCCGGTGTAGGAACCAGGTGTCCGGGCAAGTTGCTCAGGTGTTCCCTGGGCAACCAGTTTGCCTCCTGCTGCGCCACCTTCCGGTCCAAGATCGATGACCCAATCGGTTGCTTTCACCAGTTCCAGATTATGCTCTATGACCAGCACAGTGTTGCCTGCATCCACGAGGCGCTGGAGTACTCCCAACAAACGAGCGGTATCAGCCAGGTGTAGTCCGGTGGTAGGTTCGTCGAGTAAGTACAGCGTACGGCCGGTAGTGCGCCGGCCCAGTTCCTTCGCCAGCTTAACGCGCTGCGCCTCGCCTCCTGAGAGCGTAGTAGCGGGCTGACCAAGTTGGAAATAGCCCAGGCCGACGTCCGATAGCACCTGGAGCCGGGATCGGGTGGCGGGAACATCCTCGAATACTGCCAGAGCTTCTTCGACGGTCAAGTCAAGCACCTGCGAAATATCATGGTCGCGGTATTGCACAGAGAGTGTCTCGCGAGTAAAGCGGCGTCCGTGACAGGCAGGGCAGCGCACTTCCATATCTGGCAGGAGTTGCATTTTGACGGTGAGGACCCCGGCGCCCTCACAACGTTCGCAACGCCCACCCGAGACATTGAATGAGAAGTGCCGGGCGGATAACCCACGCCGACGAGCCTCAGGAGTAGCTGCGAATACCTCGCGAATCGGAGTAAACGTATCAGAATATGTTGCCACATTCGAGCGTGGAATGCGGCCAATATGCTCCTGATCAATAGTGATGATCTTATCGAGATATTCATAACCCTCAATGCCATCGTGTTCGCCAGGAGCCTCGCCGGAACTATAGAGGCGCTGGCGGATGGCATGATCCAGGATGCCGAATACCAGCGAAGATTTTCCTGACCCGGATACGCCCGTCACAGCGACCAGCAGGCCAAGAGGTAAGCGTACAGTGATATCCTGGAGATTGTGATGGCGAGCACCACGAATGACAATAGCTTTGTCGTTTGGCGTGCGACGATGTTGTGGAACAGGAATAGATAGTCGTCCGGTCAGGTAATCTCCGGTGAGTGATCCCGGCTGCTCTGCGACTTCAGAAGGTGTACCGGCGGCTACTACCTGTCCGCCATACCTGCCAGCGCCTGGACCGAAGTCGATCACATAATCCGCAGCTGCGATCATTTCCAGATCATGTTCGATGACGAGGACTGTATTGCCCAGATCGCGCAAGCGACGCAAGACATCGATCAGGCGACGAGTATCGCGATGGTGAAGTCCGATAGTTGGCTCGTCGAAAACGTAAAGAACACCACTCAATGCTGAGCCGAGCAGAGAAGCCAGGCGCAGACGCTGGGACTCACCAGCCGAGAGGGTCGGCGAAGAGCGTTCCAGGGCGAGATAACCCGCTCCAACTTCAATCAGCCGCCTGATGCCCTCCTTCAAATTTGCCAGGATGGGTCCGGCAATCCCCATCTCATCGGAGTTAAGAGCGTCTGGGAGATCATCCAGCCAGGTGCCGAGATCACTGAGCGGCAGACGTAAGAGAGCGATGATGCTCTGTCCGCTGACGGTCACAGCCCGGCTTTCAGAACGCAGGCGTGTGCCAAGGCAGTCGGGACAGGTTTGGGTGACCAGAAACTCTTCCAGCTTGTCGTGATAATCCGCCTCGTTAACATGTTCATGAATGTGTTCAGCGTACCGGCGAAGCAGATTAGTAGCTACTCCTTCGAAGCGACCCCGGCGAACTGTAGTTGGTGGCTCGATATCTGGAAAGTGATGACGAAAGCGGGGGCTTTCCACGCCAAAGAACAGCAAATCGCGCTGCGGCTGCGTGTAGTCTTTGACCGGCAGCGAGAGATCGAACTCAAAGCCATAATGGGCTGCCGCGGCCTGCAAAGTGGGGGTATAGTAGTTGATGTGAGCAAGTTCCCAGCCAGCAACGGCGCCATCCAGGACACTTTTTTGCTCATCGACCAGTCGCTTGAGATCGACCTGCTGTACGATGCCCAGGCCGGTGCAGGTTGGGCATGCTCCGGCAGGTTTATTAAAGGAAAAATAAGCCATATTGATCTCTGGAACAGGCGCACCACAATGGGGACAGGGAAAGGTTTCTTCTGGCATGGAGGCATCGTCATCTGTGCCAGATTCGCTTTCCCATTCTGCGCCGGAGAAATCGAAGAGCGGGGGAACGTCTTTTCCACAGTTAGGGCACGGGCGGTGTCCCAGCCGCGCAAACAACACTCGCAGATAGGTGTAGACTCCGGTGACAGTACCCACTGTGGAACGCGGGCTGCGGTTGGTAATATGTTGATCGATGCTGACAGAGGGAGAAAGCCCGGTAATAGCGTCGACCGGGGGTTTCGCCAGCCCAAAGGCAACTATTCCCAGTGCTTCCAGGTATTGACGCTGGCCTTCTTTATGCAGGATGTCGAAGCCGAGCGTGGACTTGCCCGAACCGGACAGGCCAGTCAGAACGACGAACTGGTTCCTGGGAATCGAAAGTGTGATATTTTTCAGGTTATGCAGCCGGGCGCCGCGAATGGTAATGTAATCAGTCATCTGACCTCCTGGGTAGAGATTGGAGACAAGGTAGGTCTTATTTCCATATTTATTCTATTCTCGCGCTTGCTGATACTGTCTTTCCGAGGCCCTCTTGAGGCGCTGCGCTTCGTTGGTGCTTTCCTCAATCTCACTCGTCTTCGTGTTGTTTGTGTTCATATGCTATCACAATGGCTTCTGAAATGGTATGCTCTGGTTCAGTTCAGTTTGTGTCTGTTTGTTTAGGATTGTTTTTGGTGTGTAACTCATGGCTATAAGAAAGCACTTTTGAAAACCACTAATTGTCACATGTTTTCATTCATACTCTTCCATTCGGTCTGGTAACCTGCAATTGAAAACCACTAACGGCTTAATAGCGTGGTACAATCAAATTACACTTGCAACCCTTTTCATGCCATTAGATGGAGTCTTATCATGTTACATTATCCAACTGCTCCCCAACTCAGCGGCGAATATATCGCGACTGTATGGGAAACGTTACCCTCCCATGTACGCCCAACATTGTTGCTGCCCAGCCCTATCCTCTCTGAGCAACTCAGTTGCGAATTAACCATTGCTACCGAAACCTTTCAATATACCGGCAGCTTCAAGTTTCGCGCGGCCTATAACCTGCTCTCCAGTATTGCACAGCAGCGCATCGTCACTGCCTCTTCGGGAAATTTTGGGCAGGCAGTCGCCTATGCCAGCAAATTATTGGGGAAAACATGCACCGTCGTGATGCCTGATACATCCGCCCAGGTGAAAATCGCCGCGGTGCAATCCTATGGCGGTATCGTCGATCTAATCGATGTGCGAGAAATAAGCCGCGCCGACCGCGTACAGCAACTCCTCGCGGAACAGCCGGGTGCATTCCAGGCTCAGGCCTACGACGATTACCGGGTCGTTGCCGGAAACTCGACGCTGGGCAAGGAAATTTTATCCGCCGCGCAATTCGATGTACTCGTCGTGCCTGTTGGCGGTGGTGGCCTCTGTTCGGGACAGATCATCGCGCGTGACCACTTGCATTCACAAACAGAAATTATCGGGGCAGAACCACTGCCTGGCAATGATGCGGCACGTTCCCTGAAAAGCGGGCACCTCATTCGCAATGAGCATGAACCGGCAACCATAGCCGACGGAGCGCGAACCGTCAGCCTTGGCCAGCTAAACTGGGACATCATACGACAGGGTATCGCTGATATCGTCGAAGTGCCCGACAACCTGACGCTGGAAGCATTGCGTCTCTACTTCCGTTACGTCAATCTCAAGGTTGAACCGACGGGCGCCCTGGCACTTGGAGCGTTATTGGCCCAACCGGAACGTTTTCGTGACAAGCGTGTCTGCTGCATTGTAAGTGGGGGCAATGTCGATCCGAAGGTGTACGCTGAGGCTTTGCTTGAATAGGAAGCAACAATTCAGCAACTCTTCTTCCTCAAGGGTCAGATCGAGAGCGCAGCAGCTCCTGCAGACCCCGAAGGCTGAACAATACATTGCAAGCCTCTTCCTTTTTGGCAAACTGCACCATATAATACGAGTTAGATGATATGATTGATCTTTACATCAGAATCACACTGATACGCCAAAGGAAGGTTAAAGAAAACAATGTCAACTGCGAAGAACGACGGCGAAGAGACCGCCGCGGAAAAAGTTGCACCTGCCACTGGAAAGCTTGGGGTGATGGTGGTTGGTTTGGGTGCGGTGGCGACCACGATGATCGCCGGGGTTGAGGCAGTGCGCTGCGGATTGGCCAAGCCGATCGGTTCTCTCACCCAGATGGGAACCATCCGCCTGGGCAAGCGGACGGACAACAAGACTCCACGCATAAAAGATTTTGTGCCGCTCGCCGATCTGAACGATCTTGTATTTACCGGGTGGGACATTTTTGAAGACAACGTGTATGAAGCTGCCACTCATGCTGAAGTGCTCGACAAGGCTACACTCGAAAAGCTGAAGCCATACCTCGAGGAGATCAAGCCTATGCCGGCTGTCTTCGATCAGCATTACGTCAAGCGTCTTCATGGTACATATGTAAAGAAGGGCAAGAACAAGCGCGATCTGGCCGAGCAAGTCATGGCCGATATTCGCAACTTCAAGAAGACCGTCGACCGCGTGGTGATGATCTGGTGCGGATCAACTGAGATATTCCTTGAGCCTTCAGCCGTACATGAATCCATTGCAGCGTTCGAAGAGGGCCTGGAATCCAACGATCCCGGCATAGCGCCTTCACAGATCTATGCGTATGCGGCATTGAAAGAAGGCGTGCCTTTCGCCAACGGCGCGCCCAACCTTACCGTCGATACCAGGGCGCTCATCGAGCTTTCCAAGGAGAATTCTGCACCGATTTGCGGTAAGGACTTCAAAACCGGCCAGACGCTCATGAAAACCGTACTCGCCCCCGCCTTCAAGGCGCGGCTACTCGGTGTGAATGGATGGTTCTCGACGAACATCCTCGGCAATCGCGATGGCGAAGTGCTTGACGAGCCGCAATCGTTCAAAACCAAGGAAGAGTCGAAGCTGGGCTCACTCGAATACATCTTCCAACCCGAACTGTATCCAGACTTGTACCAGCACATCTACCATAAGATTCGCATCAACTATTACCCACCACGCGGCGATCAGAAAGAGGCCTGGGATAACATCGATATCTTCGGATGGCTCGGCTATCCCATGCAGATCAAGCTGAATTTCCTGTGCCGCGATTCAATCCTGGCCGCGCCAATCGCCCTTGACCTGGTGCTGTTCCTCGACCTCGCTAAGAGAACGCCAGAACTGTGCTCCATTGGCATTCAGGAGTGGCTAAGCTTTTATTTCAAGTCGCCACAAACGACTGAAGGTCTCTCTCCAGAGCACGATTTGTTCATTCAGTCGATGAAACTGAAGAACACGCTGCGCCACATCATGAGCGAAGACCTGATCACGCACCTGGGTCTGGAGTATTATGACTGAGTAGAACTCGAAAAGCGAGAAATCTCAGCAACAGGAAGCACGTCAAGAGATCGGGGGCCATCACCTTCACCCCAAAGATCACTATGACTGGTCCATTCGTGCTCTATCTCAAGCGACAGGAAGGCTGAGCAGTTCTGGCGAGATGTTTTGCTCGCCCCGTCGATGAGGTAGGAGCGCGGACGCTTTCGGCTTCCCGGGCCCGAACCTCGGTATCGCCGCAGACCACGAGCGAATGGCCCAGAGGAGTGAAACGTTCGTCCAAATAGGGGTGATATGCGCGAAGCTGACATATAGTGCAAGGTAGCCGCCTGTTTGCTTCCAATATCATCAAGAACAAACACCGCTGCGGTCCCCTCTCATCTGCTTCTTTCCGCATTGCGACCATATAAACTTGCAACAGAAAACTCGCAGCAGAAAGTGCTTTCTGCTGCGAGTTTTCTCTGCCCCCCTTCATCCCAGAAGAGGTCTTCGCGAATCACTAGCATAAAAGTCCTCTCTTTCCTCACTTCTTGCGCGTCTTTCACGTTTGCTCTGATGAGAGAGAAAGAAGAACTGGAGAGCTGAAGACCCATGAAACGCCAATGGGACATTGAAGAACTGATTGAACACTTTACCCTGATTGCTGAGGATCTGGAATTCCTGGCCAACAAGACGGGCCCGACTCGTCTGGGCTGTGCGCTCTTGCTCAAATGCTTTCAATATGAAGGGCGTTTTCCTCCTGCCAAGCAGGATATTCCCCGCTCTGTCGTAGACTATGTGGCGCATCAACTCAAGCTCGATGCGGCCCTGTATACCCAGTATGACTGGGAGGGCCGCACCGTGAAAGGCCACCGCACACAGATTCGCGAACATCTCGGGTTCCGGGAAGCCACCAACTCCGATACCGAGGAGATGACCACTTGGCTTGTTACCCACATCCTGGCCTCTGATCAACACCTGGAGCATCTCAAGGTGGTCGTGACCAAGCGCTTTCGCGAACTCAAGATCGAGCCGCCCACGACGGACCGCATCGAACGGCTGATTCGCTCCGGGTGTTACACCTATGAGCAGCAGTTGTTTGCCGAGATCATGCAGCGGTTGCCATCGTCCACCTGCACCTTGCTCGACGACTTGCTGGCGCGCAGTGTGGCCGTGGCCGAACAGGAAGAACAGGCTCAGGATGATGAACCGCCACCCGCCACAGCAGAGACACGGCGGGCTCCTGTCACCTGGCAGGACTTAAAAACTAGCCCTGGAGCAGTGGGATTGGAAAGTGTGCTGCATGAAATTGACAAGCTGCGCATCCTCTTGCAACTCGCTCTCCCCGCCGATCTTTTTGGACAAGTCTCCCCGAAAGTGATCACCCTCTACCGGCAACGAGCGGCGACGGAAACACTCTATGAACTCCGCCGCCACCCGGATGCGACGCGCTATACACTTCTGGCCGCCTTTTGCCTGCAGCGAACGGGAGAAGTGACCGATAGCTTGGTCGATCTCTTGCTGCTGGTCATCCGCCGCATTGGGGCCAAGGCCGAAAAGCACGTCAAGAAGCAGTACCTCGATGAGATCCAAACAGTAGAGGGCAAGCAGCGGTTGCTCCGCCAGGTCGCTGAAGCAGCCCTAGCGGGGCCAGAGAAGACCATCCGGGCAGGCATTTATCCCGTGATGAGCGAGGAGAAATGCAAAGCCATTCTCAAGGAATACCAGGCAAAGGGCGAGTATCAGGAACAGGTCTACCAGCGCATGCGCGCCTCCTACCGCGATCATTACCGGCGCATGGTGCCGCTGTTAGTCAACATGCTCGATGTGCGTTCCAACAACACGGCGCACCGTCCTGTCGTCGATGCGCTCACCCTGGTGAAACGCTATGCGGGGACGCCTGGTGTCTATTATCCGGTTGACGAAACGGTTCCCATTACGGGGGTGGTGCGCCCGATGTGGCGCGACCTGGTGCTGGAAAAAGACAAGGAGGGCGAGCAGCGGGTGAACCGCGTCAACTACGAACTCTGTGTGCTGGATGCGCTCCAGGAGAAGCTGCGCTCTCGCGAGTTATGGGTGGTCGGGGCCAATAAATACCGCAATCCCGATGATGACTTGCCCAAGGACTTCGACGACAAGCGCACGGAGTACTACCAGGCGCTCGGGCAACCGGAAAAGGCCGAGGAGTTTATCACCGCCCTGCGCCAGCAGATGATCGAGGCGCTGACCTCCCTTGACCGGGCTCTGCCCAGGCTCTCCTCTCAGGTGCGCATCCTCGATAAGAAGGGCGGCTGGATCAGCCTGACCCCGCTGGCTCCCCAACCGGAGCCGCAGAACCTGCGCCGCCTCAAGGCCGAAATTACCAAACGCTGGGGCGTGACCTCGCTGTTGGATATTCTCAAGGAGGCAGAGTTGCGCATCGGCTTCACGAAGCACTTCAAAAGCCCTGCGGTGCGTGAGGTGCTTGAGCGGGAGGTCCTGCAGAAACGCTTGCTGTTGTGTCTCTACGGAATGGGGACCAATACTGGTCTCAAGCGCATCAGTCAGGGCGAGCATGGGCAAAGCTACAACGAGTTGATCTACACCCGCCGACGCTACATCCACCAGGAACATTTGCGGGCCGCCATTATCGACGTGGCGAACGCCATTTTTCAGGTACGCCAGCCCCACATCTGGGGAGAAGGCACGACAACCTGTGCCTCGGACTCCACACAGTTTGGGGCCTGGGATCAAAACTTGATGACCGAGTGGCACTTGCGGTACGGGGGCAAAGGGGTGATGATCTACTGGCACGTCGAAAAGCATGCCACCTGTATCTACTCCCAGCTCAAGACCTGTTCATCTTCCGAGGTGGCGGCGATGATCAAAGGCGTGTTGCGGCACTGCACGCAGATGAAGGTTGAAAAGCAGTTTGTGGATACCCACGGGCAGAACGAGGTGGCCTTCGGATTCTGCCATCTGTTGGGTTTTCAGCTCATGCCCCGCCTCAAAAACATCTATGCCCAGAAGCTCGCTCGTCCGGTGAGCGGGGACGCGGACGCCTATCCCAATCTGCAGCTCATTCTCAGCCGTCCCATCGACTGGGACCTGATCAAGGAACAGTACGACCAGATGATCAAATACGCGACCGCCCTGCGACTGGGAACAGCGGAGACAGAGGCGATCTTGCGCCGCTTTACGCAAACCGAATTACAGCATCCCACCTATCGGGCTTTTGCCGAACTGGGCCGGGCCATCAAAACGATTTTCCTCTGTCAGTATTTACAATCAGAGGCGCTGCGCCGGGAGATTCACGAGGGCCTCAATGTCATCGAGAACTGGAACGGGGCCAATAGCTTTATTTTTTATGGACACAGCGGGGATTTCGCAACCAATCGCCTCGATGAGCAAGAGCTGGCCGCCCTCTCGCTTCACCTGTTGCAAATTTGCCTCGTCTACGTGAATACCTTGCTGATTCAGCGTGTGCTGGCAGAACCACAGCAGCTCCAGCGGATGAAGAAAGAGGACTTGCGAGCGCTCACGCCACTTATCTATAGTCACGTGACTCCCTATGGGCTGTTTCGCTTAGACCTCACGGAACGGATGAGGATCGAGGAAGAAGCATCAGCGTGAGCAAACAAAGGAGCGACGGGAGGTATTGGAGAGAAAGGGTGAGTGAGAGGAGCAGCTGTCAAAGCTTGCAGTGGGAAGAGTTGGGCAAGGAGAGAACAATTCGTCGTAAATTGAAAATGCCTGATGGCAGAGTCAAAGTTTTTCCCCTCTGATCATGTCTACGTAAATAGGAGGGTAAGTTGAGGCTTTGGCAATTGGATCTTTAAAAAGGAGAGCAGAAATGCGTGGCTCCGAAAAGCCCCCATTTCCATCCGATAGTATATCTTTATCGGAGGCTGTGGAACGTGCAAGGGCAAACGCGGAAGACATCGGTGCTTTCGCACGTATTTATTATGAGTTTAATGCAACAATAAAAAGGTATTTATCGACGTATCTGAAAAAGGAAGATTTGGAAGATGTTTGTCAAGAGACATGGATACGTGCGTGGAGGGCTTTATCGAAACAGAAACCAGAAGTCTTGCATATGAGGGCCTGGCTGATAGCGATAGCGCATAATACTTATGTGGATTATGTAAAAGAACGGCAGCATAACAATGTCCCTATTGATCAGGTAAATGAGGTGGAAGAACACTTATCGCTCGATTCCCTTATTCGGAGCGGGCCCGAGGAGGAGGTATGTGAAGGGGATTTGCTAGATCAAGCATTAGCACAGTTGGCGCGAAAGCGCCCACAAGGCTATCGCTGCATGGAATTGTTCAGGGATGGTTACAAGCAAAACGAGATCGCCAAAATACTCAATATCACAGAGGGGACAGTTAGCCTGAATATTAGGCGTTGCCAAGAGGAACTTCGTAGCATTTTACAGTCTCTAGAAGGAGGAAAGGCTCGATGAAAGAGCCAATGAACATACCCACACCATGTGTAGAGTACGCAGACATGCTCGTAGTTCCTCTGGATCAACTTTCGGCTTCCGATCAGGCAGTTCTTGAAGCTCACATAGAGACTTGTCCAGGATGCTCATCTGCCTATAAGGACTACCAAAGAATATGGGATCTCATGCGGACACTACCACCACCTGATTTTTCCGCGCCACTTCCGTCAAGGTTAGTAGCATTGTGGGAGCAGGAAGGGTATATCACAGAGGACCCCACTCAAAAACCAAGTATTGGAAAGCGCTTCTTCAATGGCATAAAAAAGGTAGGTGTTGTTATCGCCGTAGCTGGTATAGGCATCGTGGCTCTAGGTATTAAAGCGGAACTCGCCTCCCGTCGGAATCTTCAATCTGAAGCCCGTCCTACTACAGATCGTCCTGGCTCATTTCTCCCAACTCATCATCAGCCAGTGGCGTCTACACATATAACTAATGTGCATCAGTCAGCGGCTGACCAGGGCAATTACGTGGTTGATTGGGGTCGGCTGGCATCTCAGCAGCGCCAGGTTGTGGCGGATATGGAACGTCAGGCCGGTCTGAGACATGTTGAGCGCAGCAGGAGGTAACCAGTAGGCTACTCATTTGTGAAGTAATTGGTTTGAGGCTTCTTTTCTCTGCTCTAGACTTACGGCGTTCATTCATCGATTCTGTTTTTTATAGAAGGGAAGGCAATTATGGTTAGTGAAGTCAATCAACGCTTTTTAAACTCCTACGTCCTTTTAGAGGAGATAGGGCGTGGCGGATTTGGAGTTGTCCGTAAAGCTCATCATACTATCTTCAATCGCGCCTGTGCAATCAAGTTTTTTCGCGCTTGGGACGAGTATGATAAAAACTTCTTTCTTAATGAAGCAAAAATGCACGTGCAACTTCAGCATCCTTATATTCTTCCCATTATAGATGCTGGTATTGACGATAATGGGTCACCATACCTCATTACCCTCTATGCTCCGGGGGGATCCTTGCGGGACCTCATTGAGCGCCGAACTTTAAATCCCTTGAAATTTGAAGATGCTTTAGCTATCCTTTTTCAAATTGGTGAGGCTCTTCACTACACTCATCAGCAGGAAATTGTGCATCGTGATCTCAAACCGGAGAATATCCTCTTCGATGAAAAAGGGAATGCCCTTCTTGCGGATTTTGGAATCGCAATGCAATTAAAAGACCTTATAACCACCCACCCTGAATTTGTTGCTGGAACACGCGCATATATGGCACCAGAAGTGTTTGATGGCGAGTTTAGTACGAAAAGTGATCAGTATGCGTTGGCATGCATCGCCTTTGAACTCCTTACCGGACAAAAGCCATTCAACCTTCCCCCCAATGCTTCCAGCGATCTCTGGATAGCTTGGAAGCAGGTCCATAATGAAACGGTACCCACTTCTCTGGGAGAGTTACGTCCTGAACTGCCCGCATATATACAGAGGGCCGTGCATATCGCCCTTTCAAAAAAGCATATTGACCGTTATGTAGATGTTGCAGCTTTTATGGCTGCTCTTAAGAATATCGATGGGCAAAGTACCATCCTTGATCCACACATGCCGGAGAGAAATGGGCAGATCGCTTCAGTAGGGGTATCTCCTGAAGAGGAGGTGACTCCTCTCGTCAAAAAGGCGATCGAGGAACTGGGGCATCCCAAATATGCTGTGAGAAAACAAGCCGTTGAGAAATTAGCACAGTCATCGCGGCGATCTCCTGCTGCACATGAGGTTTTGCTAAAAGGTCTGGATGATCCCCTGCTACCAGATGTACGAGTGTACTGCGCCCTCGCACTTTCTAACGACCCCCGCGCTGTCTTAGGATTAGCTGAAGCATTGCGCTTCAGGCCTCCAACTCTCAAGGAAAAGATCAAAGTGGTGGGTGGTCTTCCACCTGACCCGACAATCCGAATCAAAGCAGAAGCAGCATTATTAAAGTTGCGAGAAACGGCGATACCGATCCTACTTGGTGCCTTGAAGGACCAAGATAAGCAGATACGTATTAACGCTGCTACAGCTTTAGCACTCTTTAGGGATAAAGCTACAACGCCTGGCTTACTGACAGCACTCATAGAAGATTCTAAGGTAGAGGTACGCCGTGAAGCCGCAAAGGCTCTAAAAGGGATTGGAGACCGTACAGCCGTAATAAGCCTGTTTAGAGCTTTGCATGACGTAGACGGAGAGGTTCGGATCACGGTTATTGAAACGTTGGGAAATACTGGAGATGTCAAGGTAATACCAAATTTACTTGAGGTACTATCTGATCTGGACGAGGAGGTGCGTAATGCGGTGAGCGATGTTCTCATAAAGTTTGGAAAGAAAGCGGTGTCAGGCTTACTCGAAGTGCTACATAGTAAGCCTTTTGCAAAAGCAAGAGCAGCCAAAGTGCTAGGGATAATCGGGGACCCGACAGCAGTTCCGGAGTTACTTACAGCATTGGATAATCAAGGTGATAAAGTGTTGCGCCGTGAGGCGGCTGTAGCTCTTGGACGAATCGGGGGAGATGAAGCAATATCAGGATTGCTTGGAGCATTACACGATCAAGAGTCATTTGTTCGGCAGGCAGCGGCTACAGCTTTGGGAAGAATTAAGAATCCGACAACAATTCCGAATTTGAGTGCAGCTCTCCTTGAAAACCCGTATTCGTATGACGTCCAGCGAGCTATTATTGGAGCTTTAGAAAACTTTGAGAACCCCAGAGCTGCAATACCAGACTTGCAAAGAGCTTTGCACAAAGGTGACTTAGTGAAGGATGTGAAATCTAGAGCTGCCAGATTGCTCAGGCAGTTGGATGCACTTCCGCTGCTTTATCGATGGCTATATCGTGAATAAGCAATCGCATTCAAGCATTCATCCCTTCATCAATCGGAGCTTGTCTTTCACCTGAGCACGGCTGACCTGGGTATACCTGACGGTGGTTTGGATAGCAGGGGTTCCTTTCATGGTCACATGTCCCAGATAATAGGCGACCTCTTCGAGTGTCCATCCGGCCTCCCTTGCTCGATGCGCAAAATCGTGGCGCAGATCATGAAAGGAGAGATCAGCGATGAGTTCCCACTCCTCCTTATTGGCCTGCCGTTTGAGGGTGCGGAACCAATGGTGAATGCCGTCTTCCGACAGACGCGGACTTCGCTGCGAGGTGAAGACGTAGAGGCTCTCTGGATCGCGACCACCGTGCTGGATGTACTCATAGAGAGGACGCCGAGCTTCATTGAGCAGATCTATGTCGCGGAACTTTTCTCCCTTGTGTCCCACATGGAGCCAGCCAATCTTTGGACCCACATGGGTATGCTCTATAAGTAAATACGCGACATCACTCACGCGGCAGCCTGCCCAATAGCCCAACGCAAACAGCGCCTTGCCGCGCATGTCGTCGGCTTTCTCGACCAGGTTGCGCAGCACAAAGCGTTGATCTGGTGAAAGAATACGAGGGGCGAGCGTCTGCTGTGCTTTGATTTCGATGCCGCTGGTCGGATTGCGCGTGAGGGCTTCTTTCTCATCGATAAGCCACTGGCAGAAGTGTTTGATCACCGACTTGACCCGTGTACGATGGCTGACACTATACTTGTGTTCTTTCAGCAAGGAGAGATAAGCTTCCACCACTGTAGCAGTGAGCTGGTCAGGCTGAAAGTGTTTGCTATGCCCGGGCCGCCTGGCAACCCATGCGGTAAATTGACGCAAAATGCGCGTGTAGGCATCAATGGTCGCTTCGTCGTGCTTGCTGAGACAGGCCTGCTGATAGCTCAGAATCCACGCTTCATTTCCGGCATCGGGAAAAGGAACGATGTTTGACGGCTCCGTCATTTGTTGTCATTTCCTCCTGGAAAATTTTCTGCTGCGAGTTTTGCATCCTCATTTAGTGGCATTGCGGAACGCTCTCATGTCTCCCTGAGCATGAGCCGATCGACTCAGACAGATCCATCCATCAGGAACTCGTAGCAGAAAGCATCTTCTGCTGCGACTTTTCTGCTACGAGTTAGTCTAGCAGCAATGGGTCCAAAATGCAAGCGAGATGCAGTGCGGTGAGAAAGGTAGAGGATATTGTTATAGAAGAGCTACAGAGCTACTTTGCACTTCATGTCAGCTTCGCGCATATCACCCCAAATAACGATGATACAGCCTGACCTTGCTTGAACACGAGAGAATACACAGGGATATATTCACCTCGTTTTCCATCATCTTTGAATGAAGCATGACAAGGAAGTGACACCATGAGCGAAAACGCCGCGATTGTCCAGACGATCCTTTCTCAGGTACCCTACATTACGCTGGCAACCGCAACAAACGATGGAATACCCTGGAATACACCCGTGTATGCAGCCTTTGATGAGGCATACACCTTCTTCTGGGTCTCGGCAAAATATGCCCGTCATTCCCAAAACATCCGAGCGAACCCTCGCATTGCCATAGTGGTGTATGACTCGATGGTTCCCCCAGGAACCGGAAAAGGAGTCTATATGGAGGCCAGGGCCTATGAGTTGACCGATAGCCGGGAATGCAGCCACGCATTAGCCTGTTTGCATCGCCGGGGATGGGAACATCCTCCTGCTGTAGACATGGTGCTTGGGACAACCCTGCGCGGGGTCTATAAGGCGGTTCCAGAGAACATATGGATAAGCGCTGATGATGAGCATGGGCTTGATGGTCGTGTAGAGGTGGCTGTGCGAGGGATGTAATCCAGGTACGCGAGACGGGGAATTTATGTCGGGACCTCGATATTCCGTCTAAGTGAGCGGAAAAATGGCCAGGTTTGAAAAAGTCGCCTGCGCCCCCGGAGGTGTCTGTGGCAGGTTAGAGACGAACAGGGCTATCGAGCCACCTTTATAGCTGTCATCAGTGTACGTAGTGATTGTCTGCCCATTCACTTTAAAGGTCATAGTAGAACCGCGAGCAATGATCGTGATATGGTTGGGATGACCTTCCAGTGCGATGGCTGCATTGGTCAGATAACCCTGCACTTTCATACTTTGAGTATTGCCACTACTATCCAGTGTTCCCTTGAAGATAGCATAGGTCCCATCACCATAAAGCTCGAATCGGTAGTAGACGCCCAGGTAGCTGTCCTGACTCGCGCCGGCACGAATATAGACGCCATACCCACTATTTTTATCACCTTTTGTCAGCATGGCATCAAGCTCTAACTGGAAGTCGCCGAAACTTCGGCCGGGAACCACTTCTGGAAGGAGCTTATTTTCGTCATCCTCAAGCGTCAAACGCCCATTACCGATGGCAACAGAGAATTTTCCCGGAGCGCTTGTCAGATCCCAGCCCGCACTATTGTTGACAAATGTATCGCTGAAGAGTGGTTTCACCGTAGGAGTTGTAATTACCGGCGTCTTCGTCGACGAACTGGTAGTATTGTTATTGCGGGCACGATTTTGGACGAGAGCAGCTCCTAGAAATCCTCCACCGACCAAAACGATGAGCAGCGCGATTACGCCGAGAATCAAACCTATTCTCGGTCCATGTCGCTCATCCTCTTCTTCGTCCTGGTCTGCAACACCAGTGCCATTCATATATCCTGATTGAAAATTATCAGAAACGGCGGAAGAGGAGGGAGCATAAAAATTTTGCGCTGGGAAGTTGCCATAGTTATCAAGGCCAGGCTGTTGAAATTGTCCTGGACGCTTGAAATTCTGGCCCGAAGTGGTCAACGGCTGTGAGGGCCTCTGAAACTGGGATGGCGGCATTACATTATTGCCGGTGGGTATGTACTGTGGAGGTACTGCCTGAACGGGGGGCATCCCCGGAGGACCCCAGGGTCCCGATGGCCCCGGCGGATATTGTCCTGCCTGCGCACTTCCCCAGGGCGGGCCAAAGTTAGTATTGGGCGGCACCGGGCCATTCGGTTGAGGGATAGCATTATATGCCCCACATTGCCCGCAGTTTACCACATCTGGCGGCATTGGTATGCCACAGCGCGCGCAACGACGAGCGGGTAGCCCCCCGGGTGGCGGGTACATAGAGGACATAACAGCGCACCTCCGATACAAAATGACAGGTATCCGGTAGGCAGATTATCGCTCAGTTTCTGCCTGTATGTCTACTCGATAGTATTTTTGGGTAAACGTCATACACCTGCGGCACACCCCCACCAATGAAAATCAATGCGGCAATTTTTCAGAAGAATCCTATGAGATATGATCAGCCTGCTATCCACCCTGTTGTTCTTGCAATAGCTCAAAGAGTCTGTTCGGATGCAAAGGCATTTCACGTACACGCACTCCAAATGCAGAGAGCGCATCATCGATGGCCGACGCAAAGAGCGCAGGCACAGGAATAACACCAGCTTCACCGGCTCCCTTTACACCTAACGGATTGAGAGGCGAAGGAGTCTCAACATGATCAACGATGATCGGCGGAACCTCAGCTGCCGTTGGTAGCAGATAATCCATGAAACTGGCATTGATAATCTGTCCTTCTTCATTATATACCAGCCTCTCAAAAAAGGCCCCACCGATGCCCTGTGCTACACCGCCATGCACCTGGCCCTCCACGACTACCGGGTTGATTACCTTGCCGCAGTCATGGACCGCCGCGTACTTCAGGAACGACACCATACCCGTCTTTGGATCGACCTCGATGATGGCACCATGAACGCCACTGGCAAAACTCGCATGTGGTGGGCTGTAAAACTCGCTTGCTTCCAGGCCGGGACCGCCGCGCTCAGGCGGCAGGGCAGGACCAGGACGAGGCCCCGCCAGCTTCATGGACATCAGCTTGCGCGCATTTTCGCCATACGCGTAGCGCAAAGGATTCGCAGAAATCGCGACCTGGCCTAGCGTCAATGCCCGGTGCGGCGCATCCCTCACGAAGACTTTGCCATCTGCCAGCTCAATATCCTCAGGGGACGCCTCAAAAAGATCTGCCGCGACCTGTTTGGCTTTCTCACGCACCTTTTTAGCGGCAAGATACATGGCAGAACCGGCGACGGTCGCGGCGCGGCTGGCATAGGTACCCATACCCCAGTTGAAAGCCTGTGTATCACCGGTAATAACCAGCACATCCTTCGGGTCCACGCCCAACTGGTCGGCGACAATCTGCGCGAATGTGGTAAAATGCGCCTGCCCCTGCGTCGTGATCCCGGTAGAAGCAAACACACGTCCATCCGACTCCACGCGCACCTGCGCGCCCTCGTATGGCCCGATGCCGGTGCCCTCGACATAGCAACCAATCCCAATTCCCAGGCAGCGTCCCTGCTTGCGCGCCTCAGCCTGCATCGCAGGAAAATTATCGTAATCCAGCAGGGTTTTCAGCTTGTCAAGCCCGGCCTGGTAGTTGCCGCTATCATATTTCGTCGGCCCACCGTCTTGATAAACGAGTCCAACATCCCATGGAAACTCGTCCGGCTGGATGAAGTTGCGCGAGCGTACTTCCGCACGATCAAGGTGCAATTCCCGGGCAATTCCATCCATGATGCGCTCCATGATAAAAACGGCATGTGGTCGACCGGCGCCACGGTAAGGGCTGACCGGAACCTTGTTGGTATAGAGAACAGTAAATTCGCTGTAGTAGTTCTTCAGGCGATAGGGACCGGGTAGCGTGCAGGCGGTGATAATGGGGACGATAATACCATAGGGAGTATAGGCGCCCGTATCATGCAAAAATGTATCGCGCACGGCCAGCAAAATACCCTGATCATCAAAGGCATATTCTACGTCGTGCGACTGGCTGCGCTCCTGGTTCGCTGAAATAAAATGTTCGCGCCGGTCCTCGATCCACTTGACTGGCCTATTCAACCGGATGGCCGCGAATGGAGTCAAAATCTCTTCCGGGTAGAACATCATGATCTTGGTGCCAAAGCCGCCGCCCACATCGGGCGCAATCACGCGCACCTTATGCTCCGGCAGCTTGAAGATGGCCGCTAAGCCGTTGCGGATAGGAATCGGCCCCTGGGTCGAAATCCAGCAGGTAAGCGAACCTTCCTGCGGTTCCCAACGCGCGACCACTCCGCGGCACTCCATCGGCATGGCCGCGCCCCGGTCAATGACAAAATGCTCTCGAATAACGTGCGGTGCGTTCGTGAATACTGTATCAGGATCACCGACGGTCTGTACAAGGTGCGCCGCGACATTGCCGGGGACATCGACATGCACAAGTGGTGCGTTATCCATAGCGGCGACTTCCAGGCTGGAAACCACCGGTAGTGGTTCATATTCCACATCAATCAGGTCGAGCGCATCTTCAGCAATATAGCGATTCTCCGCCACTACCATGGCGACTGCTTCACCAACATAATTGACCACATCTCGCGCCAGAGGTAGTTGCGTCCGCGGCTGTGTCAAGGCATGGTGTGGCACGAGCAGAGGAGAAGGCTCCAATAATTCACCCAGATCGCCGGCGGTCAGCACAAGATGAACACCGGGAAGCTCACGCGCGGCACTGGTATTGATGTGGACGATGCGCGCGTGCGCGTAGGCGCTGCGCAAGAAGGCGGCATGGAGCATCTCCGGCAGATCAAAGTCATCGACATAACTACCACGCCCGCGCAGGAGACGGGGGTCTTCCGTGCGCTGTACGGGCGCGCCAAACCAGCGTGTAGCCATCAGTCCATCTCGCTTTCTGATTGAAATGCTCGCATACGTTCAGCCGCGAGTTTGACAGCCTCAACGATATTCTGATAGCCGGTGCAGCGACAAATATTGCCCGAAAGTTCGTGGCGAATCTCTTCCTCGGTAGGATTGGGATTATCTCGCAGCATAGAATGCACGGTCATGATAATGCCGGGGGTACAGAAGCCACATTGCAAACCATGCTTTTCCATAAACGCTTGCTGAATTGGATGCAGATCGCTGTTGTTACCGGCCATACCCTCAATAGTCGTGATAGCCATACCATCAGCCTGTACTGCGAACATGAGACACGAGCGAATCGCTTCGCCGTTCAAGAGGACCGTGCAGCAGCCACAGACACCATGTTCACATCCGACATGCGTACCCGTGAGATGCAGTTCATGGCGCAAAAAATCCGAAAGCAGCTGGCGTACCGGAACGCGCCTTTCGTAACTATGACCATTGACGATCACTGCAATATCGCTTTCCTCAAGGAAGGCCGGAGCCTCTTCTTGTTCTTGCACGATCTACCCTCTTTCTATGATTGACGGCGGTCCCAGGCAGCTTTCAGCACGCGCCTGGTTAATTCAGCGGTCAGCGCACGGCGGTATTCAGTTGTGGCATGCACATCGCTCATATCTTCAGCGACGATTGAGCGAGAAATTTCAGCGGCCCTATCCCGAGTAACATCGTCAAGCGCGGTGCCAATAACAACACTCTCGACAGCACGAGCACGAATAGGAGAGCCTGCAACGCCGAGATAGGCAATATGTGCCGTCATACAACGGTCATCCTGGTCGGGAGTCAGGATGGCAGCCGCGCCCACCAGCGCATAGTCTCCCGACCGGCGGGCAAATTCCAGAAATGCCCATCCTGCCCGGGGCGGTATCCAGGGGAAGCGAACCTCGGTCAACATCTCACCCGGCTCAAGAGCGGTCGAGAGATAGCCGGTGAAGAACTCTTCTGCTTTTATGACCCGTTCGCCTTTCACGCTCTGCGCCAGCACTTCACCGTTGAGACATGTAAGCAGCGCTGGTAATTCGGCGGCAGGGTCGGCATGCGCTATACTGCCCACGACTGTACCACGATTACGTATCTGCATATGTCCGATATGCTGCACGACCTCAATCAGCAGAGGGAGCCGGTCCTTTACCAGCGCCGAATGCTCGACCTGGCGCTGGCGTACTGTAGCGCCAATTGCCAGGTAGCCATCCTCGGGTTCGATGTAGTGGAGTTCAGAAATATGATTGATGTCCACGAGGTAGGATGGCCCTGCCAGGCGCATATTGAGTAGGGGAACCAGGCTCTGGCCGCCCGCCAATACTTTAGCTTCTTCACCATGCTGGTCAAGCAACGCAATCGCCTCGTCGAGGATGCGAGGGGCTGCATACTGGAAACGTGGTGGTTTCATGGTCTCCGCTTCCCTGTCTAAAAATTTTTGCTCGCAGTTGGGAGCATAGTCAACTTACTTTTCATCCTGTGATCCGAAGATTATGGTTGGATACAGTAGCTGACTACCTATTCCCTGCAAGGAATAAGCAATAGACTACTGCTGATGACGGGTTCTGTCAAGCCCTTTCCCCCAAAAGATCGGAATACCACCACATCAAGCAAACTCAATTTCAAACTTTGCTGCATCGTTTTCGATGAAGCGGATAAGCGCCTCTCCCTCCTGCTCCAGATCAGAGCGAAGCCGGTCCGAAAGTGGTATAAACGGCTCGATGAGGAGCTTCGCCACATCCCTCTTGCGCTCACTTCTCCATACTCCACACACGAAGCCGTCCACAAGAAAGGTGGCCCGTACTCGCCCAGCTGATAGATAGATTGCTTTGCGATATTCGTCAGGTACGACGCGCCGGCGGTCAGCATGAGAAAGTATCAGATTATCGAATTCCGGGAGAAATCGCGGGGGTACAGTAATGCTTTCTGAAGGAAGAGGGCCATTAGAAAGATCAAGTAATTCTTTCCCTTGTTCGTCCCGGAAACGACGCAAATCCGGTTTCAACGCTTCAACTGCCTCTTGTAGTTGCGTCAATCCCGACCATACCTGTATATCCTTGACAGTAGCCGGTCCAAATGCTGCCAGATAGCGCAGGATGAGGTGACGCAGACCTTCTGGTGATGCGACAAGTGGACGGCCAAGCCACGTTTCTGCCAGAACATGAGCCGGGCTGCCTGAGAAACTCCACTTGCTGTTCGTGGGAACTTGTACAAGCGGCAGGTGCGTGCGTACAGTGTATGCCAGGAGCGCAGGATCAACGGAAGGGAAAAGCTCTGTAAGCCAGGAGCGTATCTCGACGAAAGTACGCGGCTGTTCCTGTATAAAGGTGCGAGCGCTTGAGACAATTTGATCAATATCAATCTCCCTTGCATGTGCGCTAAAAAACGAATGCATGGCACGAGTAAGCGCAGGTTGGAGAAGGGGACGCAGGAGAAGATAATCGTCCGCGGTCATAAGATGAAGCGTGGAGCGCATCATCGTTGCCCTCACAACCTGCCTTTGCTCAAGCAGCTGTGCCAGGTCTTCGCCGTGAAATGATCGCAGGCGTGACCATAAACCGATATAGGGTGGAACTTGCGCCTGTGCCTGGAGACCAGCTACTTGCCGGATGGCCTCGAGAGCAGAAATTGATGCTCGATCCAGAAGCAGTTGGCGCGCAAGTAATGCTCGATTTAGCTCGCGCAGGATCAGGGTTCGTTCAGCCATACTATTTGTAATCCCTCATTAGAAAGAAAAGAAATAGGTAGACCAGGCAAGTCGTCAGTCAGGATGGCTTGAAGTATACTATAGGTGATGACCATGTCAAGGCCCGCATGGTCATGCTCATCGCTTCCTTTTGCAGGAACATCAGAGGATGATAGGAAACGAACAGGCCGCGTCCAATGGTAGAACCAGACCAGGCTTCTGTTTCGAAATCTCTTTTTTGAACGTAGTATATTTCAGTGGACTCCCCCATAGAATATCCTGGCATCATAGGAGTATCGACTTTTCCACCGTAACATTTAACCAGCATATGATACCGGTACCGGTAAAACGGTTCGGTGAAGAAACATAAAGAAAGGCACATCATGGAAGTATTTGATACAGTTCGTACAGTTCTGGCAGTACGCCGATTTCAGAACAAGCCAGTTCCCGAACCGCTTATCCGCGAGATCGTCGAAGCAGCGCGCTTGACTGCAAGCAGTAAAAATGATCAGCCCTGGCATTTCATCATCGTTCAGAATAAAGAGATGTTGCAAAAACTTGGCGTGCTCGCTCCGACAGGTTCCTATATCCCGCAAGCGCCCATGGCGATTGTCGTTTGCATGGAAAAGAGTATCTTCGCGGTTTCAGACGCGAGCCGCGCCATTCAATCGATGATTCTAACGGCCTGGTCGCATGGCATTGGCTCAAACTGGGTTGGCTTCAATAACCTGAAACAGGTCAACCGGGTACTGGGCATTCCCGAAGAGATCGACATCCTGGCCATCGTTCCTTTTGGCTATCCAGTTGCTTCTATCGGCAAGGGCAAAAAGCGACGCAAGCCGCTGGGAGAAGTGGCATATCGCGAACGTTGGGGGATGCCTTACGAATAAGGATTTGTTGCTTACCAATTTTACAAGAGAGCCACCCCGGTTGAAGAAAATCGGGAGGCTCTGATTCGTCTATCACAATTTGAGCCGGAAAAGCAATCCCGGAATGATCACAATTTAAATTGCTCTTTGCTCAACCATTGCAATGCTCCGTCCAGTAGTGATAGGTTTTTGCGACCACCGTAACCACGTTCTTGATCTCTTTTTCAAGGCGGAAGGACGGCCCGGCGGGGAAGTACAGGATGCTTCCCTCTCGGCGCACGCAAATGTTTTCAATTACGATAGCGCGCAGCAGCCAGAGAGCCGCCTGCTCATCTTGACAATTCAGGCCTACCCAGCCAGGATTCTTGCTGCGTACTGTTGGCAGTCCTGTAACCAGGCGCAATCCGCGCTCGATTTCGGCCACGACTCGCTCGTAAGATGCCTGATCGGTCATAATTTCTTCAGGAGAAACGGGTTCTAATAATGTATCGCGATGTGGAGGGCCACCTGCCAGCGCCAGGTCACAGAACGTCGTCCACATCTGATCCCATGCTACCTCTCCATCGTCGTTATAGACCATAGGAGCAGTGCCCATGGGAGCGGAACTAACAGTTTTACCGTTACGGTAACGAGGTGGAAGAATAGCTTGCATGGTCTCGCTATGGAGATGGGCAAGCCCGTATTTTGGTAAAAGAGCTACATCGAGGTCTTGCCAATCAATCTCCGTCACCTTGCCCCCCGTAATGGTCACAGATTGGCCGGGAACGCACCAGATGTTGTAGTCTCCTTCGGGCAGGGCAAGAAAAAGGGCGGCATACGTTGAAAGTCCATCGATCCGGCGCTCTCGGACTTCAGTATGCGTTTTTTGCCTGTGGTTGTCTTTCGGACTGACTTCAATCTCCTTGCCGCAGAGTTCTGCAGCGGTATAAATGACCAATGCCCCGATATTCTGCCCAATATCAAGCACCGCGTGACCGGTCGAAACACGATTCGGGCCTTGCTCCTTCTCACACGGAATACTTCTCTGCGCCATTCTTCTCGCAAGCATCTGTGATGTTCTCCATCAAGAGAGGTCTGGCGACGTTGGAGCCGCCAGACCTTTTGAACCAGTACCGTTATTGCTCTTGCATCAGCACTCAATGACCGGGATAGTCAAATCCATCATACGGCACACCAAGGTACGGGAAGCTATTCAAGTAGGGACTTGTGATGTTGCTGGGCGTCAAGCCATCCGTGACCTGAGAGGCTGCCGGGTCAGGGGTATATGAGGGGTCAACCAGCGGAATGGTGACACCCGCGATGGCCCGCAGCTCAATGGTGAACACGTCGTCTAAGAAACGCCGACCATTGGGATATCCGGCAAGATCACCACCGAGTATGCCATAGATGTTTGGATTGTTCGAGGGGGGAATAGCCATGTTCAGGCGCAGCATATCCGACTGGACTTTTCCGGTATAATTCTGGAAGCCCTTGATGATCCCGGATGGTATGCCAGTAAGCAGGATAGCAACCAGGTCCGCACGCGGTTTGCTGTAGCCCGCCAGATTCGGGAAAACGCCTGGATAGAGGCCGGGTAACAGTTTGGCAACCTCGGGAGAGGTGTAGTATTGGGCAAACTGGCTGTCATCTTTTGGCAGGGTAGCGTTCCAGTAGTCCTTCTTGCCAATCGGTATCACGGCTTCATTGATCAGTGGGTTACCGAGGCGCGAGACCTGCACCCATGGCCCGCTCTCCTTGGAGCCACCTTTCCCTTTTTCGAGGATACGCGCCTTCTGGCGGCTTGCCGTTGCCCAGACGCCGATGACCGACTTTTTGCTGTTCGGGTCTTTAGGATTAGAGCCGTCGCGTGTGAGATCGGTCTTCGGTACCTGGATCGCGATGGTATGGACGTTGAGCTTATCGGTACCATTGACGCCAGGAGCGTTGGGCATGGGATTGAAGAATAAACTCTGGAACGGACGCAGATCGAGGAGATCGAAGACCGAACCAAGGTCAACATAGAATCCTTCGGCCCTCTGACCGGCGAACACGACCTCACCGCTCTTCAGGGTTTGAACGGCCGGCTGAGCAAGGTTAGCGGCATAGTTGGGCGTAGATGTCGGACCAATGTTACATGGTGGACAGGGCAGGCCGCTTCCCAATACCGTTGAAAAACCATGCTTCACCTTCGTCACCGAATAGGTTTGAGGTCGATTCCAATTCGGGTCATTCAGCGAGCTGATCGGGCCAGTATTGTACAAAAAGGTGTTGGGGTTGCGGGTCTGCGTCTGGAATTGAAACCGGTAGGTGATCTCCGCGGCCCCATCTCCATCATTGTCGATATTGATCTCGTACAGCACATCATCGCCAAATTCATAGAAATTTGGGCCACCTGCCGGTCCCTCCAGCGGAACAAAGTTAGCGATCATAGTAACGGTGTTGGGCCTGTCCGGGCTGACAAAAGCGTATACGTCGGTATTGTCGGCTACCGGGTCCTTGGAAATGTCGGGGGCTTCGCGATGGGATGACATTAGTTTACCTCCGTTAGGATTGCGCGCCTCTCGAAGTTGCTTATGGCAACACTCTAATCAGGCGCATCATAAGCTCAGGATCGCGAAAAATGATTTCCTGAGTGCCGGACATCACACTGATCTCGCCCGTAGCGAAATCGCGCACATGTGCTACCAGGGTTTCACCAAGCTGGGCGGCGGATGTTTCTTCCACTGACAGGTCTGTCGCCGCTGTTTCAGGCGCGTCAGATATCGCCGCCAGAGGCGCTGCGGCCAGCACTCCAAGTGTGGCCACACTCACCGATGTTTGCTTGATAAACCCACGGCGGGTCATCTTGGCCATTTTATGCTCCTCTCTTGTGAATCCATGCGATTCGCTCATGAGTACGATCCCGGGCTATATCTGGATCATCGGGCTTTGATTATTCTCATTACGTTGATGAACTACCACGTAAACAATGTTTTTCCAGCGATTACTTCAGCCCGGGATCGCTAAAGATGGCTCTGCTTAGTAGTATGCCTGCGGTAGAGGGGACTTACCATGCCAACAGCTCACCATTTCCATGCCAGGGAAGAATCATCTACTTGCGGTTCTTTTGCATAGCCGCAAACTATCAGAAGCTCTTAGCGCACGTTCAGACCAGAGGTGTTGCGTTTCCGCATTCATAGTATCGCGTAGCACTGCCTGAACAAGACAATGAAGCGCGAGGGTCCTGGTACCAGTATTGCGGCGCAACAGGGAATGGGTCCGCAGAACTGCGATAGCTGTATCGAACATGAACGGGTCGGCAGCTAAGGGCTGGAGGACAGGACCGAAGTCTACATCATCCTCCATCAGTATGGATTCGGGAATGGCGTCTGGCTGTAGGAAGGCGCAGAGCCGCAGCAGTTCTACCGCGGCCGGGTTCGCGCGCTCGACCGATTCTAAGGCATGGGTAAATGTAGCAGTCACCGATTGGGGATGGGTTGTACTCACCCCGCCGCGAAAATCGCGCAGACTGAGCAGCGCAGGGCGTCGTTTCTGATAGCGTTCAAGGTAATCAGATAAGCTGCATGCAGTTTCTTCGATGTATGCTCCCGCTTGATCGAGCGCCAGGGGGAGCCCACCCATCATGCGGGAAATTTCTCTGGCAATACTGCGATCAGCCGATGACGCATCCTCAAGAGAAGCATCACACTCTATGCGCACAGAACGGCGCAGGAGCAAGAGCGCTCCCTCATCCGGTTCCATCTGCTCCAGGTTGATACGATGTGCAAACGTCCTTGTTGACTGCGTGCGCGTTGTCAGCAGAATAGCACCTCTACTACCCGGAGGGATAAAGTCCTGGAGGATGCTCAGATCATCCATATTGTCGAGGATCAGCAGCCAGTTCTGATTGTTATTGAGCCAGCGCTTCACCGCGTTGACTTGCTGTTCCTCATCCGATTGGCCCTTATCCGGTAGCTTCAAAAGCGTTGCGAGCTTGACGAACCCGGAGTATAGAACCTCTTTTGTTTCGGCCTGCGACCAAAGAACTGCCTGATACTCGTTTCTGTAACGATAGGCATATTCTACTGCCGTCTGGGTTTTGCCAATGCCCCCCAGACCACAGAGGGCCTGTATACGCTCTAGAGCACAGGTATTACCTGTATGCAACAGAGTATGTAGATGCTGGATGGCATCTTCACGCCCTGTAAAAAACGGATTCTTCCCATACGGAACATACCAGAACTGCGAGTTTACATATGGGCCAGACGATACAACCTGCTGGATTTCCTGGAACTCTTCGGACAGGCTGTGATTATCGGCGCGTGTATTCTCTTGCAAAAACCCAAGTTCTTCGGCGCTCTTCCCGAAGAGTTCGCAGAGTTTCTGACGAAAATGCAGACCTGGAAATATATTGCCTCGCTCCCATCTGCTCACGCTGGGAGCGGTCGTCCCGATCATTTCGGCCACCTGCTCCTGTGACCACAGGCGTTGCTCGCGTTCCTGTTTCAGACGTTGGGCGAATCCTTGCATGACATCTTCTCTTTCCCCCGGTATGTTTTGATAGTTCACCAATGAATACGCAATGCAAGAGGTATTGGATGATTCGCCGGTACCTTCATTTCACGGTTCGTATCAATCAGGACAGAAATCTAATTTTGTCTTATAATCAGTTTTGGATATGAATGAGCCATTTCGCCGCAAGATTTCTTTAATTTTCATATCTGTCTGAAGGAGATGTATTTCTCATGCCCTGGACACCATTAGCCGAGCGCTTTTCTCAGTTGCCACTCATTCTCGCCGGACCTATGCTTCGTCGTGTTGAGCCTGGGTCTGTCACCGTCTGGCTTGCATTGAGAGAGGCCAGGATGGTAACACTGCGTGTGTATCGCAAGGATGAGGATGGAAAGCTGGTCGAGCAGATCATTGGGACACGCCGGACCGCCCGCCTCGGTGATTATTTGCACATCGTCGCGGTAACCGCCCATGCACGTGAGGGTCAGCAACTTGCCTGGGGCGATCTCTATTACTATGATGTATTCTTTCAGGCGGATAATGCTGAAGATCACGCGGCATCAACGGCAGATCATCTCAATACGCCTGGTATTCTGACTGCTGATCCCTCTTCAGCAGAGCCGGTGCATCGTTTAATCTACCCTGGACATCCACTTCCCAGTTTCGTACTGCCCCCTGAGGACCTGAACCGGCTGCGCATCTTGCATGGATCGTGTCGCAAGCCGCATGGAACCGGCAAAGAAATGCTGGCCGCCCTTGATAGCATATTGGAAACCATACTGTATGATGCAAGAAAGCGGCCTCAACACCTCTTTCTGACCGGAGACCAGATTTACGCCGACGATGTGGCCGCTCCTCTCCTATGTGCCCTCATGGATGCCGGGGATTTTCTGCTGTCAGGAAACCAGATAGAGATACTCCCCATTGTTGGCGTACCGGCACGTAATTTACCACCAGGATGCCGGGGACGCGTGGTGCGAAACCAGGCAATGTTCACAACAACTACACCCAAGAATCAGCTGTTATCCCTGGCCGAATACGTTGCCATGTATCTTTTTGTCTGGTCGGATGTCCTCTGGCCGGATGAACTGCCTGAGATGAAGGAAATACAGCAAAAGTATGCCTTTGTAGAAAATGAAGATGTTCCCGGTGAGTCGCAAGAGCAATATGCGGACAACTTAAACAAATTGCGCCAGTTCCGTGCTACACTGCCAAACGTGAGGCGATTGCTGGCAAATATTCCACTCCTTACGGTCTGTGACGATCATGATGTCACTGATGACTGGTATCTTGATGGGGCCTGGTGCCAGCAGGTCTTGAACAGCAAACTTGGGCACAGGGTTGTTCGCAATGCCTTGCTTGCCTATGCGCTTTTCCAGGCCTGGGGCAATACCCCCGATCAGTTTGAGCAACCCCAGGGGCAAGCCTTTCTAGATGCTCTCAACGAGTGGCGTGGAGAGGAGTCGGGCCCTCGCGCAACTACCATCACTACCATGCTCGATATACCCGATTCTTTTGATGGAAAAGGGATATTACCGCATAGGGAACACGCATTCAAATGGCATTATGCCTATTCGGGTCCGCGCTACCAGGTTATCGTCATGGATACGCGAACGCATCGTCTCTATCGCACTCCCACCTCATTTCCCGGCCTGCTGTCTCCAGAGGCATTAAAAACACAGGTGGCTCATGCCATGCGCAGGGATGTGGATGTCACAATCATCATCTCTGCCACTCCCGTCATTGGTCAGAATTTTGTTGAATCGCTCCAATTCTGGAGCCATTGGAGCCTTAGAAATAATTATGCCTTAGATCGAGAGGCCTGGGCCCTGGATTGGGATACCTTCCAGCCTTTCCTTAAAACGCTGGCGGCAATGAAACGGGTCGTTATCCTCTCGGGAGATGTCCATTATGCTTTTGGCTCCAGCCTGGATTACTGGAGCCGTAAAGAGCGGACAACCGCTAAAATAGTCGATTACACTTCCAGCGCCCTGCTCAATGAGGTATCGGGTCCTGAAATAGCCGTTCTCACCACTATCTATCCGCAACTTGCCAGATTGATACGAGCCGAGGATTCGGCACAGCAAGATTTTTTCGCCTGGGATGTGGACCGTGTTCTTCATCATCATCACGTCCTGAGAACAATACTCAGAATTGTGATGTGGCGCATATATCTTATCTGGTGGGCATTGCCCAAATTGATCGACGCGCGCCGTGCAAGCACAGAGATTGTTTTGCCCGCACATGGATGGCCCCCGGGAGCATTCAATACCATCCAGCCAGATCGTAGTTACCGCGTACACTATTTACGCGATCAGCTTGATAGTACTAAACCCAGGAGCGCAGCTCTGAAAAAAAGGCGTACATCGCACTTGAGACTGCCTGGATGGCTACTCAAGCTGGGGCGTGCGGCATTGAAAGTTCTTACAATATCTGAAACCCGGGTAGGAAGGGCGCGCAGGAGAATAGGGAGAAGGGCTATCAGGTATGTGCAAAAACCGGGATCACACGTGCGAAAACGCTCCGCATATAGCGCGATAAGGGGAACAGATCTTATGGAAGCCAGGCTGGAAAGACACAAGGTTACGTTGGGAGAGGCAATATTCCATCATCAGCAGTGGCTTCAACAGTGGAAGGCGGGCTCGCATATCATCGGCTATGCGAATGCCGGAGAGATTGTCTTCAACTGGAAGAACGATCAACAGGAAGTAATTCAGCGTCTGTGGTGGTGGCCGCCCGATCAGCCTGATCAGCCAGCTCTTGCCTCTGAATTTCATGAAACGCTCAAATTGCCTTCGCCCGATGATGCTCCTTCATTGCCATGAGCAAATCTCGCCCGGATACTTTACAGATCCGTGCAGTGAGACTGACAGATAACCGCTGACAATGTGCAATGAGGCTTCGGCGTTTCGCTTACATGTCTTATGGCTCTTCAAGCAGAGGAGGCTGAATATACCGGGTCTGTTTTCGCCATTGTTTTCAGGGAGCAGTCTGGGAGATGTTTGGCTGACGCCACATCGTCTCATCGAGTTCCCAAAGCTGGCCTTGCGGTGAGTGATAAGGCGTCTCGAAGCGTTTGGCTTCCGGCACCTCTTTGAAATGCTTGTGATCCGGCTGATAACGGACGGTATATTGCGCCAGTGGGATCTCTTCGTATTCGACAGTGAGCGCATCCCCATGCAGCCAAACCACCGCAGGCTGGCGAGCGCTTCTTCTCCATAGAGTTTCCAGCGACGAAAATGGACGTAGCCCAGACGGCTCAAGCGGCGGAGAAAGCGCGTTGCGTAAAAAATTCGGTGGAATTGCTCTGGGGTGAGCAGTTTGTTGGTCACCCATCCTAAGACTTCTGCAGGACTGAAGCGGTTGTCATCCCGCTTGCGGTGCGCCCAATGTGGTTGCGCATTGTAGTCCGAGCTGCTTGAGAGCGGTATACATCCGAAACTCGCCGAGCAGCGGATTCTCCTCTTGCTTCTTGCGGATGAGATTCCGTGTGGGCAGATCAACCCCTGGCCTACCGGTAGTGGAATACATGGGACAATAGCCGCTATTTGAGAATAAACTGCCCCGTTTGCTCGTAGCACTCAAGATCCGCGAGTGTTTCTCGGTAGAGCGCGGGCAGATCCTTGGGAAGCTCATCGGGGGCAAAGAAGCGCGCATGAGTCGTTTCATCAGTTGCGGCTACGAGGGTTCCCTGCCAACGATCAACCCGAAAGGCTACTGCAAACATCTGGATCTGGTCGCCAAAGGCTGTGGTAAAAGCAAAGCGTGGCTCGGTATACAGAGCAATAGGCGTAGCTTGCAAGACTTCCAATCCAGTTTCTTCCCAGATCTCACGCTTGAGACAGTCGAGGATCGATTCCTGGAGTTCGAGCCCTCCAGCAGGCAAACCCCAGATACCGTTATCACGCCGGCGAATGAGTAAAAAGCGTCCGTGTTCATCTCGAATGATGGCCCGTGCGCCAGGACTAATCAAGGGCCGTGAGCCGACAAGTTTGCGTAATTGTCCTAAGTATGTTTCTTCAAAGGTGCGTTTCTCTAGTGGTGGCATGGTCTCTTTTCTCCTCACTCACGGGCTTTCTGGGAGGCCTGCGTGATCTCATCAAACACCACATGCTCAGGGACGAGAGGAAGTACCTGCAATGCAGTCGGCAAAAAAGCAGGATAAAGGGCAATATTTTTCAGCTCATCGAGTTTGAACCATCGAAAGATGATATCTATCCCTCCATCTTCTACTGCTTGAATGGTTCGCTCCAAATGGTAGAGATGAGGAGTCTCAAGAGGGGTAATCAAGTAGTAAAAGCCAATACCGTGATGGGCTTTGCCACCGTCATCCGAGACAAAGAAATGTTCAACAACCCAAAGAAGTCGCTCGATCTGGACAGAAATCCCTAATTCCTCTTGCATTTCCCTCTGAAGAGCTACGTGGGACGGCTCAAGCAGTTCGATACCGCCACCGGGAAGCGTCCAGAAGGTTCGTTGTGGTTCGCCTTGCAGAAGAATAGCACGGTCATGGATGAGCACCCCTGCTGTACGGCAACGAAAGCTGAGATTGCTTTTCTCGCAATAGGTCAAAAGCTTCCTCCAACATCTATCAAGAAAAGCTGTGTTTTAGTGAACGACCCGGTCGATCACCATGATGGCGAAAAGCGCCGCCAGGTACATGTTCGAGTACCAGAAGAGCGTTTTTGCCCACTTTTTGGATTTTTCATGCCACAGGCGAATCGCCAGGTAGACCAGCCCACCACCAAGCAACAAAGCTCCGACAAGGTAGAGGTAGCCCATCGTACCCATCACGAAGAGGGCAAGCGTGATGGCCAGTAGGAGAACTGAATAGAGCAGGATTTGCCGCCGTGTCTCCGCCTCGCCCTTCACTACAGGTAACATGGGTATCTTCGCCTTCTCGTAGTCTTTCTGGATCAACAGTGAGAGCGCCCAGAAGTGCGGCGGAGTCCAGAAAAAGATGATGGCAAAGAGCCAGATCGCGGGTAAGCTCAGGCTATTCGTGATGGCCGCCCAGCCGACCAGCACCGGTACGGCACCGGCAGCGCCACCGATGACGATATTCTGCGTCGTAGTGCGCTTCAGCCACAGCGTATAGATGAACACGTAGAAGAGAATAGCGGAAAAGGCCAGCACTGCGCTGAGCAGGTTGACGAATACGTAGAGCAGAACGAACGAAGCCATCGCCAGGATGATACCAAAAACCAGCGCCTGTCGTGGTTCAACACGACCGGATGGCAGCGAACGACGCTGCGTGCGTCCCATCACCTGGTCAATGTCGCGGTCGATGTAGCAGTTGATACAATTCGCGCTACCTGCCGCCATTGCCCCACCAAGTAGCGTCGGGATGAGCAATGAAAGAGGTGGTAAGCCCTGGTTAGCAATCGACATCGCCGCCGCCGTTACTCCCAGCAACAATACCGTCACATGCGGCTTCATCAGATCGACGTAATTCGAAATAGTCTGGCGCACCAGGCTGACTTCTTTTTTCTTCTCGGCCTCCGCCAGTTCCATCTTCTCAATTTCCTGTTGCGCAGGAGCCGCCCGCAGTTGATTGGCAGCCAGAGCTGCCAGGAGAACCAGCGTTCCCCAGACGGCGGTCGATAGCGCAAGATGGAATCCTGCTACGAATGCCGGGTCGTTGAGCAGGACAAGCAGGCCACCGGCAATCGCCTGGCATACGAAAAGAACGCCGCCAACTACCGCGACAATCGCCTGTCCCGGAGCAACATGCCGGCGGCGTAGAGCAGCAATAACCGTCCAGAGCATGACCAGGCCAACGAAGACCGCGTACACACGGTGCAGGATATTGATATTGGCCAGGTGATTGCTCACTGCCCATGAAGCAGGCGTACAGAACGGCCAGCCCGGACAGGCCATTGCCGCGCCGCTGCCGGTCACATAAGAACCGAATAACATCAGGATGTAGACCAGCACCGCGTTGCTGACGGCGAGTTGCGCGAATTTGCGCGTTCTGGCGGGAAGCTCTCTACTGGTTTGTGGCTTGCTACTCAGAATAGCGATAGTAATAACAACGGCAAAGATTGCCATCGCTGTACCCAGATGCGCTGTAATAATCTGCTGTGGCAGCTTCCAGAGTACCGTCAAAGCTCCCAGCACTATCTGGATTGTCAATAGCACCGGAGCAGCAATTGCCAGGGTAAGCAAGGTACGGTCTTTGCGTGCCCAGGCAATGATTCCGGTTACCAGCAGCACGATTAATATACTGAGAGCTACAGTGGTAAAGCGGTGAAACTGTACGAAAAACGCACCTGTTCCGGCGAAATAGGCCTGACCATTGCAAAACGGCCAATCGGGGCAGCTTAGACCAGAGTTGGTGGCAAGAACAGTGCCACCGAGCATGATCAGTACATAGGTCATGATGGTTGCTGCCCATGCGACGGGGCGAATGAACTTCATAAAGGACTCCTGACCGTTGCTTTCCAAATCCTGGAGACCTGGAAATATTGAAAGAATATGTAAATAATGGCTATAGCTTCCTCATCAACCCCTAAGACTTCGGCAACCACTGCTTCATGCCATCTTCAAGGCCGATTTCCTGGCTCTTGATATCGGCCTGCGCGTTTGAGTCAAGCGTCTCATAATAGAGGCGCTCATGTCCGGTAGCATCGATGATGAAAGTGATAGGGTCATGCTCGACCGCATTGTTTGAGCTTACCTGGACATAGACATTGTACAGGTGATAGACGACATTAAGCTGCTGCGGCGTACCTGTGACAAACTCCCACTGGTGCAGCATACCATGCTGGATCGACCAGGATTGCACCGCGGTGACACTGGTGGCTGTCGGATTGGCATTGACAGCCACCAGGTCGATCTGACTGGCAGCCGCGGCATCCAGCTGTGATTTGGCATAATACATAATCTGGGCAGTCAGCGGGCAGAGTGTTGTACAGCGTGCATCGACGAATGCCAGGACAATCTCATGGCCGCGCAACGAAGAAAGCTTGAATGGCTTACCGAACTGATCCGTCAGCTGGAAGTCAGGCGCCAGATTGCCTGACATTGGAAAGCCGCCAATAGCGTAGTTCGATGGGTTCGGCTGCAGTGTGGCAGCCTGACTAACGCCGCGAGATGCTGCCAGACGCTGGATTCCCCAGATAATCGCGGCAATTATCACAAGTGCTGAGGTAGCAATCAAAGCAGCACGAGCGAGTTTCTGGACACCATCCGTTTGCCGCATGGTTATTTTCTACTCCTGATCATCTTATCTGAATAAGAAGCCTGGTACCAGGCTCTTACATTCCTCTATTCCCGACAAAGCGCAGGCGCCAACTGGAAGATTTGCCGGATTGCATACTTCATTCACGCATTTCACGCGCTCTGTTTTTTCCCAACACTCAGTTCCGGCGCATCATCCATCACAGAGCTAAGCCACCGGTGTACTAATGTGGCAAAAGCAATCCCGAAAGGAAGATCGCCGAATGTCCACATGATGCCTGCCCCAAGTTGCTGATCTTGCACGGCGGAGAAACCGCCCAAACCGGTAACCACGTGCGCATAGGGCGCGTAGAGAGGCACCTGGGAAAATCCGATCAGCGCCGCGAGGACAACATTTTGTGCCATCGCGAAACCTACACATCCGAGACGGCCCATATAGCCCAGGCGAGGGCGAAGCGGCGGCGATGGTATAAGCTGCGTCCAAAAAAGAAAACTGACCACCAGAAATGTCGAATGTTCTAACCAATCGTGGACGGTGACATTGGTCAATGCCAGATCATAGAGCGGTGGCCAGTGCCATCCCCAGAAACCGGCAACCAGGAGAGCGCACGAGATAGCAGGCTGCCGCAACCAGCCCCCTGCACGAAAGAGGCCTCGCCTGATATTCAGTCTCACTACTACTTTAATAAACTTGCGAACACCGCGAGGCAACCCCAACCAGATTGGGATGAAAGGAGCCCCGGCCACAAGTAGCGGTGCCATAACGACCATTATGAGCAGGTGCTGGATCATGTGCATCCAGAAGAGCCGGCTGGAAAGTATATCTATGGGCGCGGAAGATGCCAGAAGAAAAGTAAAGATCGCGCCGAGGAAGTAGCCAGCGCGCCAGAGCCAGCTATCCAACCGGAATTGAGCGGTGTGAGAACCGTTCAATCCAGAATGATTGCTGGCCCTGGCAGCCCTTCTCTGCTCCAATTTGAAGAGGAGACGCCATCCACGAAAGTACAGGACTTCGACAAGTGCGCATACAAGGAGCACCAGGGGTGGAACGGGCCACCCGTTTGCATCAACCCAGATGTTCATTGCAGCGCCTCCATCTAGCGACGGGATTCAGATAGCAACCAGGCTGAATATCCATAGCAGGATACTGGAAACGACAATGTAATACCACCAGTAGCCACCAGCCTCGATAAGGTAGGCCTGCCCCGTCAGCCTGCCGCGCAGGATACGCCCGCCCAGTAGTATGCCTACAATCACAGTCAACAGAAGGTGGAGTGCTGTAAACCATGTTATGAGTAGAATCATGCTTTCATAGGCATGGATAGGAATGCCATAGCGCAAAGCGGCGCCTATCCAGGTCTCAGCCACCCCTGCTGCAAGCATCAGCACCAGGGAAACCAGGAAGAAAGCTGACTGACCTTCCCCATTATTCCTGCGCGCTCCGCGTTCCCACCCAAAGTAGGCAAGCCCGCTCAGCAGCAAGACGATCATGATTATCAGATTCGCCACGAAAGGCGGAGCAAAGTCTCCGGCTACTTTAAACTGATTCTCCGTATTCAAGGCGCTCAGGTAACCGCCTGCTGCCAGGATTGCGAGGACTGACAAGGCATCCGATATAATCAGCATCAGAACGCCGGCTTTCGCTCGGGCCACCTTGACCTGCGGTTCCAGTTCGAATGGATGCTCACTATGCTCTAAGGCTGTTTCCATAGTTTCCTCCTCTTACTCCTGTCCTTGTGGCTGTATAGGAGCCTGTGTCATGGCACCTGAAATGTCTACCGCCGGGGTTGGACGTTCAGGCGTAGGCGAACCGTAGTCATAGGGCAAGGAGGTTACTACCGGCAACTCCCCTTCGAAATTCTCAAGCGGTACTGGTGTTGGCACTGTCCACTCAAGAGTTTTGGCGCCCCATTCGTCGGCAGCAGCAGGCTCACCCCTTACAAGCGTAAGAATCACGTTGTAAGCGGCAACAAACACCGAGGCTGCAATCAGGATAGCAAACAGGCTGGCGATGGTATTAGCAGTCGCGAATGGCGGAGCAACATTTGCCGACCAGCGGGGTTCACCCTGCAGGCCTGCATAGAACAACGCTCCAAATGTCCCGACAAAACCAATCTCAAACAGCCAGAAATGGAGCCTGCCAAGTAGAGGATCGAGACGCTTCCCTACCATCTTGGGGAACCAGTAGTAGAATCCGGCGAAGAAGCCAAAGACCATACTACCCACGATAGTGAAGTGGAAGTGTGCTGTAACAAACATGCCACCGTGCAAAATTTCATCGGTGGGCAGATCGGCCAGGTAAATGCCGGTAATTCCTCCGATAACGAAGTTGACCAGCAGGCCGCATACAAACAGCAAGGGAACAGTGGCCCAGACTTTTCCTCTCCAGAATGTACCTACCATACACAGGAAGAAAACGCCGGTAGGAATAGAGATCAACTCGGTATCGAGCATGTAAGGGGCGGCCAGGGCATTTTCTGAACCACTCGTATAGAGGTGATGTCCCCAAACGATAACACTCAGTACAGCAATGCCGATCAATCCACTTAGCATAAAGCGGTAACCGAAGAGGGGTTTGCGAGTGAACACCGTGGTTACTTCAGCCGCCACTGCCAGGGCGGGTAAGGCGATTACATACACTTCGGGATGCCCCATGAACCAGAACAGGTGCTCATACAACCAGTTGCTACCGCCAGAGGCAGCAAGGAAGAAAGAGGTATTGAAGACCCGGTCCATGACAACCATGATCTGGGAGACGATGAACGAAGGGAAGGCCGTTAAACTCAGAATTACTGAGAGTACAACGCCCCAGACGAAGATCGGAAGTCGCCCCCACGTCATGCCTTTCGTGCGCATGACCAGCACGGTCGTCACGATATTCATGGCCGCTACTGTTGTTGAAGTGGCAAAGACCAGGATGAGGAAGCAGTACGCATCCATGCCGGGAGTCAATTCCTGCACCGATAGAGGTGCATATCCAGTCCATCCTGTTGGAAACCCACCAAGGAATACCGTGGAGAGGAAGATAGGAATAGCGGTGAACAGCAGCCAGTAGCTCAGCGCGTTGAGCCGTGGAAAGGCCATATCGCGCGCCCCAATCATGATGGGGAGGATGAAGTTGCCAAATGGACCGCTGACCATGATGATAGTGGTGGCAATCATGAGCATCCCATGCATACCCACGATGGTGTTATAGGTGCTGGGATCGAAGAAGATGGCGCCGGGCCTCGATTGCTCCAACCGGATCATGAAAGCCCCCATCGACCCCAGGAAGAACATAATCAGTACCGTGAACAGGTACTGCATCCCCACCACTTTATGATCGGTCGTCCAGCGGAAATAGCGCCAGAGTCCCTGACCCTTGCCTGCCAGTTCCATTTCTTCAGCAAATGTTGGCTCGTGGCGACCGAAGCCCCACTTGAAGATGCCGTTGAAAGCTCCTATGCCAATAAAGAAGAAGAGCAGCCAGCCTAAATAGACAGACACGGTAACGGCATCGTCATTCGGGACCATGTCGGGGCTATAGGCAGTTGTTATCTTGTTAATCACCACACCGAAGATGGCAGCGCCTATTACACCGAACACTATTCCAGAAACGACGCTTGGGAAAAGCATATTGATGAGATTTGGCCGTCTCACCTCAGTTGCGGTTGTACTTGCTGTGCTGCTCATAGGTGCCCTCCTTGGCTTTGTATCCAGGAATTGAACGAATCAACACTCACTACTTTTACCGATTCCCACATAAAGGAATGAAGGAGCCCGCATAATTCTACACATCTCACCGCGTATGTTCCAATCTGTGTAGGAGTCACAACCGCTGTATTCGTCGTCCGGCCCGGATTCGCATCGACACGTATTCCAAACTCCTCAATAGCAAAGCCATGCAGGACATCCAACGAGGTGACGTAGAATTCCACAGGGCGATTTACCGGCAGTTCAATGAGCTGCGCGCCCTGGCTGGTCGCACTATACTGTGGGTAACTAAAGGTCCACTGCCATTGCTGCGCGGTAACATTAACGATCAAGGTGTTAGTAGTTGAGGCCGCTGAAGTTTCCTGGTAAAAGGCGAAGAGTCCCCAGATGACAAGAAACAAGCATAGTATTGATGTGATGCCTATCCAGCTAATCTGGAGTGCCGGCCTGGGCAGCAAAGGAACACCATCTTCTGTAGGCCTACCACGAACTCTGAAGGAGAAGAGACTATAGCCAATAAAAACGAAAACGAACATGGCCACCGGTATGGATATGATGGTCAGCATGCTGAATGTGAAACTATCGGCTACGGCAAGTGAAGTCGCAGCCGTTGGCAGAATAAACTGGGATACCGGCACCCAGATCGCGATCAGAATCACAGAGAGCACCACCCAGAGGATAATGGCGCGAAGCAGGTGATTCGGCTCTCTCGGTGGCACAGTGTTCCCCGCGTTTCCTTCGATGTTTGGTTCTGACATGTTGCCCCCTTAATAGTTTGTTACAGTGATCGTCCCGGCCATATACCCGGTGGTAGACATTGGCCCGCTAAACCCATAGGGCGTTTCGCGATCATTGCCACAGGGAACATAGCAGTGCCAGACGTAGGTATGACCTGCTGGACCGGTCTTGAACTGGAACTCGATGACGTTAGGAGCAGGATACTGGTACTGGTTACCATCATTGCCAAGCACATTGGTGTTACTGGAAGCATCGTCAGGGACGCCAATGAGCGGAACACTGACAAATATCGGGCTTGTTGTATCGTCGGGTTCCGACTGAATGGTAAACGTATGAGCAATGTCATCCATCGGAACCTGGCTCTTGGGACCGTTGTATGTCCCCGAATTCGTTTTACCAGTGTAGGTTGCCGTCCCACCAAGCGTACCCTGCACGGTTTGGAAAAACCCGTTGTACAGGCCAGTAGCGCTGTCGTATTGCTTGATGATGACGGTGATGGTACTGTTGGCGGGCAATTCCCAGGTTGTGCCATGCTCATTGTTTGTCCCTGAACAATAAGTTACCCAGCCAATTTGGGGGTTCGGTGCGCCGGGATGACATACCTGACTGTCGGGAAAAGTGGCGATGTTGAGGGTCGCGGAGTCAGGTCCCGTTTTGGGTACCTGATACACGGCAGGTTCGTAGCCAAGGCCGCTCGCGGATTGAAAACCCAGCGCGACTACAGCTACTATGCCGAAACCTAGGACGAGTGCTACTACGAGGCCAATGATAAATCCTGATGAATGCTGTCTCAAAGCCGACCTCCTTATCTGCGATTTTGTTACAGGAGCCGACAAAAGCGACCTACCCCCTCGCTGTCGGACTGTGAATGTCGCTACATGCATTACACCGGATGGACGTCGTGCCGCTTATGATATGAGGATATCTGGAATAAAATAATCATAATGCAGACATCCACTGTGATTGAAGACTTCTCGATCTCCCATATTTCCTACCACACTCCGGGAACTGGAAAAAATCGAGGTGATCAGACAGATTACTCTCCTTTCTAAGGAAACTTACATGGTGTAAGTATACCATAAGCAAACCATAAAATGAAGTGTTTATGACTTTTTGTTCCCTAAAAGTTATAAGTTGCCCACAAAAAAAGCATTCTTCAGCCGCCTTCAGAGCATCATTGCGAAAGTTGTGATTACTCTATAATGCACAGAGTGAGATACTCCCAATCCCCTTGCCTCTGATGAACCCTACTGGGTATACTTTGAGGCATGGAAAAGTTTAAAAGTTCCCATACAATTTTCCAGGCTTTCTCTGTACTTGCGGAAGGGATGTTGTGAATTGATTGCTATCGTGCGTATCTTCTATCTTTGTTCCCTATCGATGCTTCTTTTATTTGTAGGGGTATCCGCCTCAGCAGCTCATGCAGATGGCGGAGCCCCTCAACTGGCCTATGTTGCCGGAACAGCCCGGGGTATTAGCATTATCGATATAGCGCAGCGGCGTATAACCGGGTCAATAGCGCTGGCAGGTGACCCGCACACTGTTTTGCTCAGCCCAGACGGCTCTATGCTCTATGTTTCTCAACCATCGCTGGGTCGGGTTGCGGTGATCGAAACGCAAACAAAGAAGATTCGCTGCATCGCCAACCTTCCCGGCCAGCCATCGCTGCTGGCACTGAGCCTGGATGCAACGGTTCTCTACGCGGCAGGCCAGGGAGATACGAGTGCGCGTGCCATTAATCCGGCAACCTGTGCTATTGAGCATACTTTCGAGACGCAGCAACCTGTTTATGGTTTGGCAGTCGCGGCATCGACCGCCCCTAACGCAACTCCTTCAACACCCAATCAACTCTGGATTACCGGAACCACATCGCTGACGGTCTACGAGGTCAATGGCCACCTGCTGGGTTCCATGCCTATTGCCGGCGGTCCGCAAAATATTTCCATCCCCGGCGGCTTTACTGCTTACGTCACGACACGCCAGGGAACAGTCGTCGCGATTGATCTCTATACACGTAAGGTAATCGGCACGCTCCTCACCGGTGGAACTTTCGGTTCGATGGATTATAACGCTATCACGGGCGAGGTTTACGTGCCTGATGAGCAGCACAATCGGCTGGATGTCCTGGTTCCTGTCACATTGGGTACAACCCCGATACCGCACAAACCAGCCCGTATCATCCCTCTAAGCGGTTCCCCATTGTCAGTCGCCATCACCAATGATGGACAGCTAGGATTCGCGGCGCTTTCTAACGGTCAGGTAATCATGCTCGACATTCCTGGACGAAGCACTGTTGCCAGTATCGCAGTCGGTGGAACTCCGCATTTCATCATTACCGGCCTCTATCCCCCGGCAAGTGGTTCTACCGCTACGATAGAGCATACGAGTTCTTCCTCGTCGCCGGCTTTGCCCATGAATATTTACCTTTTCATCGTTGTGATCGTGCTTGTGGTGGTGCTTGCATTCACTACATTCTGGTTCCTCCGGCGTCTCCACCAGAAGCGGTATACTGGCAGCCATGCTTTGCGCAAGCGTCTTTAACATCTTTTCCAGCACAAGCTGAGGAAGTGAGAAGCCAATGAGCTTGACATAGCCTGATGCCTGCACAATAATGGTGTTGGATTGCTACTGATCCGGATGAGATGGCATATCTGCAGAAATGGACTCTTACATGGCTGAACTTGCTGAAAGTACTCCCATTCAAGGGCAAGTACAGAAGAATAAGCGCCAGCGCAGAATAATTATATTTAGCGTAGTGAGCCTGATAAACCTGGGCTTACTTGCGTTTCTTGTGACACAATTGCTGACACCAGCATCACAGGCTCCCTCAGACCCCCTTATCGGCCATCCTGCACCGAATTTTTCACTGGCGATACTCAGTTCTAATCCTCACAAGGAGATGATTTCGCTCTCAAATTATAAGGGTAGGCCGGTTGTCTTAAACTTCTGGGCCTCGTGGTGCGACCCTTGCCAGCAGGAAGCACCGCTACTGGAGAATGCCTGGAAACAGGCACAGGGGCAGGGAAAAGACCTGGTCATCCTGGGAGTTGACTTTCAGGAGCCTACAAAAGACGGCCTCAACTTCTTGCAGCGTTATAACATCACCTACCCGACGGTTGAGGATGCCGATGGGTCTGTAACCAGCAAGTACGATGTAGCAGGTTTACCGGCTACTATATTCATCAATCGCGACGGGGTGGTTGCGGGCACAGTTCGACAGCAGCTAACCAGCCAGGCTTTATCGAGCAATCTGAAGCTGGTTATGTCGTAGAAGAAATAAGAATATCATTGAAAGGTAATATTCAATGGATGCGAACCTTAAAAAGCAAGTCTTACGTACCTTCACCTACGGCCTGTACGCGGTATCATGCGCGAATGAGGGTGAAGTGAACATATTTACGGCCAACTGGTTGACGCAGGTATCTTTCGACCCACCCTTGATAGCCGTTTCCGTTGAGAACGACTCGAAGTCACTGGGCATGATCCTGCGCAGCCGCGTTTTCACAATAAACGTATATCGTGCTGGCGAGAGGGAGCTGGCAGGCAAACTGGGGAAATCGGCCATTCAACATCCTGACAAGCTCAATGGAGTTGAGTTTACGCTGGGAGCAAACGGCTGCCCTATCCTGCATGATGCCCTGGCGTGGGTCGCATGTGAAGTACGCCATACTGCTCCTGCCGGCGATTCAACCCTCATCGTCGCCGAGGTAGTGGATGTGGGAATGCAGGGCGAAGGGTCAGCTTTGACCATGTCTGAGGCAGGTTTTCGTCATGCCGGGTAGATTTCTACTGCCTGCTAGATCTCAGGTGACTCATTTATGAACTGCGCCTTTTGCCAGCGTGAGGATATTTCCCACATATTCAAAGAGACTCCGCATTTTTTCCTGGCCGCCGATCATGCTCCTCTGGTTGAGGGGCATCTGCTTATCATCCCGAAACATCACTATACCTGCTACGGTGATGTTCCGGCAGTACTTGATGATGAGTTGTTTGCCTTAAAGCACGAGGTGCAGGAGTTTTTTACTCGATATTATGCTCCGCCAGTCTTCTGGGAACATGGCATCTTCCGGCAAACCGTCTTTCACGCCCACTTGCATTGTTTCCCCTGGGGATCGACAGGCTATGATCTCTCCGAAGGATTACACTCCAGGATCGTAAGTTCCCAGGAAGACGTGCGCCAATGGTACCTTTCCCAGGGTCATTACTTCTATATGGAGGATAGCTCGGCAGCGCTTCTATTCGAGCCTGAAATGGAGCGTTACCTGAGCATCATCAAGAGCGTATTCCGGCGCGGCATTGCCGCGCGTGGTGGTTCCGCTGAATGGCGTTCACCACAGCAACGCTATGAAGAAGGTGTTCCGCTCATCCAGGCAGTTATAGAGAAGTGGCAGGTATTCCAGGAGGGCTCGGATTTCGTTAATGAGGCTGCTACGTCCTGAATATCTGCTCACAATCCTCCCCAACTTCTTAATGCTGCCATATGAGCCTTAAGAGGATTCTGGGGTCACCGGTCACATGTGCCTGTGTTATAATCCTCCTATAGACTATTTGTTGCTCTCCACGGTCGCCTTTGGGCGTCAATCCCTTTCCAGGGCCGGATGATCGCAGACTAGAAGGAGCGGGCGGTGTTAACAAAACCAATACACGATGAATATATCGTCGCTGGAGATTTAACCTTTCATTATGTCCAGTGGGGGGAAAAGGGTAAGCCACTCATCTGCGTGCATGGCATTACGGCGAATGCATACTGCTTCCAGGCACTTGCCGATGGGCTGGCAAACGATCACCAGGTCTTTGCCTATGACCTGCGTGGGAGAGGAGATAGCGATAAGCCCGAAAGCGGCTACAGCATTTCCATACATGCGGCGGACCTGGCGGCTATAATCGATGAGTTGGGGTTAGACCATCCTGTCATCATCGGACATTCCCTGGGAGCATTTATAGCGCTCTATTTTGCCGCACACTATCCTGGGAAGCTGAGTAAACTTGTGCTGATCGATGCAGGAGCTCCGCTACCCTGGAATACAGTAGAAGAGCAACCGGCCTGGCTTACCGCGTCGATTGCCCGGCTCGGCGTTCCCGTCGCCTCGTTTGACGAATTTACTCAGCGCCTGAAGGTAGCGCCGTTCCTTGGGCCTTATTGGAACGACTACATCGAGACGTATTTTGAACACGACGTTTATCGCCACAGCGATGGATCGGTTGTCTCTAAAGGCTCCCGGCAAGCGATCCTGGAGGAGCAGCGTAACCAGCAGCAATTCAAGCCTGAGGAGCAATGGGCAAAGGTGAAAGTGCCAACGCTTCTGCTGCGCGCAGGTCTAGGGCTGTTTACTGAGAGCGATCAGCTACTCCCCGAGGCCTCAGCTGCCGCTATTCAGCGTGGCATTAAAAATTGTAAGTATGTGAATTTCCCGAAGCTGAATCACTATACCATTATTTTCGGCGTATCCGGTGGTCCTGCTCGGGCGATTCGTGAGTTTGTTGATGGAGATAAGGAGCAATAGACTATGGCTATAAGAAAAGTCGGAGTCGTAGGCTGCGGTCTCATGGGAGCCGGAATTGCGCAAACCTGCGCGCAATCCGGCTATGAAACCGTTGTGCGCGAGGTAAACCAGCAGCTTCTCGACAAGGGGATGGCTCGTATTAAAGGCGCCTGGGAGATGATGGCCGGCAAGGGCAAGATCACGCAGGGACAGGCGGAAGAGAATCTTGCTCGCCTGCATGGCACGCTTGACCTGGCGGATTTCTCCGATTGCGACCTGGTCATCGAGGCGGTGATCGAGAATATGGAAGAGAAGTTACGCCTCTTTCCAGCGCTCGATAATATTCTTAAGCCCGAAGCCCTCATTCTCACCAACACTTCATCCTTGAACATCACCCAGATGGGCGCGGTGACGAAAAGGCCGGATAAAGTCTGCGGGCTGCATTTCTTCAATCCGGCTCCCGTAATGAAGCTGGTGGAGATTGTGCGCACCATTTCTACCTCGGACGAAACCATTGAAACAGTTAGAGCATTCGCAATTTCGCTCGGCAAGACTCCTGTACTGGCGAAGGATACGGCCGGTTTTATCGTCAACTTCCTGTTGATCCCCTATCTACTGGCAGCGGTCCGCATGTTGGAAAACGGACAGGCCTCACGAGATGATATTGACACGGCAATGAAGCTGGGCTGCGGCTATCCCATGGGGCCATTCACGCTGCTTGATTACGTTGGGCTTGATACGACGTTGTGGGCAGCCGAGGCTATTTACGAGGAATACAAGGATCCGCTCTACGCGCCACCGCCGCTGCTCAGGCGCATGGTGCAATCAGGTATGTACGGCAGGAAGAGCGGCCAGGGCTTTTACGACTATCGAACGAGCATGTAAAAGAGAATAGATGTAAGTTTTGGATGCGCAATACGGCGGCTCATCAAAGATGCCGCCGTATTGCATTCCGGCTGGATATGCCCTTTCATGCTTTAGTAGTCACATGTTGAGGAACCAATGTGTAATGCTTAGCGTCGAAATGGCGCGTCCGGTGCCGGAACTCAAAGGTAAAGCCAGGCCAGAGCGTCGTATTGCGGCCATGCGCGTCGAGGTACCAGCTTGCGCACCCCGAAGTCCATACAGTACCCTGCATGCGCCGCTGTATCTCATTTTCGAACGCCTGCTGAGTTTCAGGTTGTACCTCGATAGCTCCCAACTTCTTCCTATCCATGGTACGCAAACAATCCAGAATATACTTCAGCTGCGACTCGATCATATAGACCATACTGTTATGGCCAAGCCCGGTATTTGGACCGATGAGCAAGAAGAAGTTGGGAAAACCTGAAACAGCCGTACCCAGATAGGCACTCAAACCTTTCTCCCATCGTTGAGCAAGTGATTGACCCCCACGACCATAAATATACTGGTGGAGAGGCGCGTCGGTCACGTGAAAGCCTGTCGCACAGATAATCGCGTCGACCTCATGCTCCCTACCGTCCCCGGTCACGATACTATGTTCCCTCACCTCGCAGATCCGATCAGTAACTACCTCAACATTGGGCTGCCCAACCGCCGGATAAAAATCATCAGATAACAGGACACGTTTGCAACCCATGATATAGTTTGGAGTGAGCTTCGCCCTCAGTTCAGGGTCCGCTACCTGCCTTTCCAGGTGACGCTTCGCCAGCTGCATGGCATTTTTGATCAATGCCGGGCGGTAGACAAATCCTACCGCCAGCAGTTCGTGCTGCCAGTACATTTTGGCACGCACGAAGCGCTGCGCAAGCGGCAGCACTCGATACAACTTGCGATGCCTATCAGGAATTGCACGATCCAGGCGCGGCACAATCCAGGGTGGTGTGCGCATAAACAGAGAGAGCTGTTCCACTTTGGGCTGGATGTGTGGCACAAATTGGATGGATGACGCGCCCGTCCCAATTATAGCTACACGCTTTCCCCTAAGGTCGTAGTCGTGTTTCCATTGTGCCGAGTGGAAAAGCGTACCCGCGAAATTAGTGATGCCTGAGATAGGTGGAAGCGAGGGCTCACTGAGCGGACCGTTGCCCAGGACAAGAATATCGGCAAGTAGTTGACCCTGTAAAGTTTCAATATGCCAGCATTGCTCATCCTCTTTCCAGGTGGCACTCAACAATTCGCAGTTCCACCGGATGTGGGGAAGAATGCCGTAGCGCCTCGCGCAGTCTCGCAAGTACTTCCAGATTTCCGGCTGCGGCGAGTATGTGCGCGTCCAATTGGGATTGAGCGCGAAGGAGAACGAGTACAGGTGCGAGGGAATGTCGCAGGCGCATCCAGGGTACGTATTATCGCGCCACGTTCCGCCAATATCTGCTGCCTTCTCGATCACCACAAAATCTTCCTGGCCTTGCTGCTTAAGCTTGATCGCCATCCCCAGTCCTGAGAATCCCGTTCCCAATATGGCTATACGAACATGTTGGAGCGGCATGTGATCATCAGCCGAGTCATCTGATATACCAGTAGCATGATGGCTATAAGAAGTGAGATGGCTTCCACTGGCTGCAAAATCCCAGAACATACTTGCTATCTCCGGTATTCTAGCTGGTTATACGGATGTTGATAAGCATTATACCATGAACGGCCCTGAGCTTGCGCGTGGATCCATGCCAACTGAGAAAAGCAGAACCTTGCGTGCCAGAAAACGGTCAATTGTAAGATGCCGAGCGGAGAGAGGAAACGACGCTTGACAGCCAGAAACGCCCTGTGATAAAGTGAACACATCTTTTCAAAAAGCAAATAGCAAGTATACCACAGCAAATATATCGATGAAGCAAGGGTGAAGCGCTGACAACTCCTCCAACAAATCTTCATTGTCAGCGTTCTTGCTCATCGTACGAATGTGTTTTCGCCCCATGTGGCGCACGGCGAGGAGAGAGAGCAACAAGAGAAGCTCTGCCATAGCCCATTCTTTTTGGGGCAAAAACCATTTCTTGTCCGTGAAGACCATTCGTAAACAGGTGTGCAGCGTATCTACCGCGCGAGAAAGCTGGGACTTGTTTGAAAAGATTCATGCTCCTCCTTCACATGTGGAGGAGGATAGAATTTTTTACAAAGGTAGAACACTTCCATGAACAAATCAGCTGGTCCTACAAACACGTCTGTAGGACGCACGTCTCTCGTGCTTCTCCTCGTTATCGCACTTTTGAATACGATAGGTATCACGATCATTGTCCCTATTGTTCCGTTTCTCACGCTACGGTACCTGGCTGATCCGAATAATCTCGCGGCTATTGTGGGATGGCTGTTCGCAGCCTATGGGATCTGCCAGTTGATCGCCGCGCCAGGTTTAGGCGTGCTTTCCGACCGTTTTGGGCGACGCCCCATGCTCTTCATCTGTCTACTTGGTTCCGTGTTTGGCTATCTTATCTTGGGCCTGGGCGGTGCGCTCTGGTTGCTCTTCCTCGGACGCATCATCGATGGCTTGACAGGCGGCAACATCAGTATCTTGTTTGGCTATGTCGCTGATATCACGGAACCAAAGGACCGTGGCAAGTACTTCGGCATGCTCGGTGCTGCGGCAGGGGTCGGTTCTCTCATTGGCCCTGCTGTTGGTGGACTGCTGGCAACGATCAACTACAGTGCCCCATTTCTTGCCGCCGCTGGCCTTCTCCTGCTTACCCTCGTCTGGGGGTATTTCTGGTTGCCAGAGAGTTTGGAGAAAGAACACCGCATCACCTCGATTGCTGTAAGCGAACTCAATCCCTTGAAACAACTGGTGTCCATGTTTCGTTGGGCAAACTTGCGCTGGTTACTGCTGGCCTGGTTCTTCTATGCTTTCCCAGTAGGCATGTTGCAAGCGACGCTTACGGTCTTGATGAAAGACAGCCTTGGCTTCAATGTCACGCAGGCCAGTCTCGTGATCACCTTACTCGGCGCGGTAGACATTCTCGTCCAGGGTGTACTGGTTAGCTGGTTGCTTTCCAGGCTGGGAAATATCCGGCTCGGTCTCATCGCTTTAGTGCTGGTCGGCATCAGCTATCTTGTACTCGGTTCCATCGCGTTTCTCGCCGCACCAATTCTCTTGCTTGCCGGTATTATCCTTTTCGCAGGGTCGGGGAGCCTTGTTGAAAATGCTCTGCGAGGTCTCATTTCTGAAACGGTTGGACGGCGCGAACAAGGTCGTGTGAGTGGAACGACGCAATCGTTGCAATCGCTTGGATGGATTGTCGGACCCCTTCTTGGCGGTTTCATCTATACCGCCTGGGGGCATTTTCAAGTCTATGCCTCAGCTTCGTTCATTATTGTCCTCGCCATTGTGTGTGTATGGATCGCTCTTCCTCTTGTTCAGAGGCACCAGGCGAAAAAGCAAACGCCTGGTGCCTCTGAACAAGAGGCCGCATTGCTCCCGAATGAAGAGAACTGAAAAAATTTTCCTTTACAATAGTGCTAGGAAACCTGCAAATCAAATCCCCTTTTGCGCAGCTCCTCCACAAACCTTGACCCGGGAATCGCAAGTTCGACGGGAACTGCGCCACGTGGTGTCTGGCCACGAACCACAAAACCCGCCATAATTGCGGCATGCCAGCCCGTTGTCCGTTCCATAGCCGTGAAGCCTGTCGATTCGTCATAGTAATCGAGCAGATCAATAACTATCTCCTTTTCCTGCCCATTCTTGAGACCACGTGCAAGCACGCGCACTATGACCATATCACGGTCGTCTGGGCGAGCAAGAAGCTGGGATTCCAGAAGCGCATGAAGCACGTGTCTTGGCACAACAGGCACACCATCCACCATCACCGGATCGAGTCCGATCAGACCAGCGTCATTGAAGGTCTTCCACTGAGCATAGTGTCCGGGCCAGCGCAGGGTTTTGTTTTGCAGTGTGCGCAGTTTTCCGGCATAGGTCCAGGGCATCGTACTCGTACCCCCGGCAGTGGTGAAAGCCTCGAGCTGACCGATGGGCGCAGGAAAGTCGAGCAGTTCGTACTCTTCAAAGCAGGGCATTTCAATCTGCTTGCCATCTCTCAAGAAGAGCGTTGTACCAAAGTACTCGTTGGTAAGTCCTTCGATATTGAAAGTCAGGATATAGTTCCAGGGCGGGCGGGGATGCTGCGGAATGCCCCCATCGTACATGATGATATCACGCGGCTCATCAAAAAGCGTCATCGCGTAGGCACAGAGCGATGTGCCTAATCCGGGAACCTGCCCGCAATCAGGAATCAGTGTGATGCCGGCAGATCTGGCTTCGGCGTCGAGCGCCAGTTGCTGTCTCACCTGAGCGGTATTGCCACCAAAATCGCACATGCTGGCACGAGCGCGAATAGCAGCCTGAGCCAGATTCAGGTTATAGAAATAAGGCACTCCCGAAATGAACGCTTCAATTCCAGCATCCCTTAATAAGCGCACAACCGCATCCTCATCCCTCACCTCTACCTGCATGGGAGCAGCTATCTGCTTACCCACCAGCTGATTCACGCGAGTGGAGGCACGTTGGGCCTGCGCAAGAGATTGATCTGCCAGCAATATCTCTCCGGCATCTCCAAAACGAGCAAGGTCGTAAGCGGCAGCCGTGCCCTGCCGGCCTGACCCTATAATAGCGTAGCGATAACCCATGATTTCTTATGCTCCCATTCTGGCTTACAAATCGCGGTCTTAGAAGGCTCTATATCTTATTATAGCCTGTTGTCTCATCAAGAAGGCAGCTTTTCGGGTTTTCTATATATTTCATGGCTATATGAAATGATTGAATTTATAAATCTCTGTCTTAAGATTAAGAATTTGTAACAGATTTTTTCAATATTACGTGATCTAAATAGTTAACCTTTTGGAGATGTAGGCTCCTGAGAAAGTGGTCTACTATCCAAGCAAACTCCCGTTGGACATGTTTTTTAGCAGGTGACGAATCACAAGGAGGTTCGATCATGAGACGTTTATTTCTACGCTTTGCCCACGGGATAGCCATATCCCTGCTGGTAGCAACCACATTGTTATTCTTTTCAACATCCAGTGTAGGAGCAGCGGGCTTCGCATTCAGTACGTTTGAGTTGAGCAGTACACCGGGAGTAGTTTGCCCGCAGAAAAAAGGCACCAGTTGTACCAATACCGCGGCTGAACCTGCCATCCGCGCCGACAAGACCGGGCATTTCTATGCCTCATCAGAGAACGGGCTGGGCGCAGGTACGGATGCCTGGAGAGGATCCAATAACGGGTTGCACTACACGGCCCTCCAGTCTCCCGATTCTGTCTCCAACAACAATGGTAACGGCTTTGCTCCAGGTGGTGGCGATACTGACCTGGCAGTGGCACCGGCCAAGAACTCGCAAGGAAACTACAACGTCTACGTTGCCAGTCTCAACCTTGCCAATGTTGACGTGAGTACCAGCACCGATAAAGGTCAGACATGGAGCCTTAATCCGACCAGCGCTACCATTCCGGGTGATGATCGCGAATGGATTGCCGCCGACCAGGCCTCCAAGGTCTGCATCTCGTACCACGATGTAGCGACCTTCAATATCGATGTGGACTGTAGCTTCGATGCAGGAAAGACATTCACCCAGCTAGGCGAAGCATTTGACACCAACCATGTATGGCTTGCACAAAACAACGAGATCGGGAATCTGGTCATTGATCCAACGAACCACTACATCTATCAGACCTTTAGCGGTATTGCTAACGCTAACGAAGTTACCTGCTCGCAACAGGGAACCTGCGGATATCACGTGGTCTGGGTCGCTGTCTCGACAGATGGTGGTAAGACGTTCACAGACAACATGGTGTATAACAACCCCGATATCACCGTCAGCTATGGACACCAGTTCGTGAACCTGAGCATTGACAAGGCAGGCAACCTCTATTCCGTGTACTGCGACAACCACAACATCTACTACAGTTATTCGACCGACCACGGCACTACCTGGTCCGCACCGGTTCAGGTCAATAGCGATCCATCCGCGACGGCAATCTTTCCCTGGAGCGTTGCGAACAATGCCGGGCACCTCGATATCGTGTGGTATGGCACCTCATATTATGATGGGATCAATCCGCCCGATAACTATCCGATGAGCGCCGCCTGGTATGTCTTCTTCGCCCAGAATCTTAGCGCGACTACACCCGGCAGTGGTTTTACGCAGGTTCAGGCCACGCCAATTGTCCATTACGGAGGTGTTTGCGAAAGCGGCATTTCTTGCACAGGTAATCGCGACCTCTATGACGATTTTGGAGTAGCTGCCAATCCGAAAACAGGGATGGCCTCCATCGTTTACAGCGATGACCAGTACATTAACGATCAGAAAGATCCGCCCTCGTCTGGATGTACTCAGAGTACAAGTAACACTGCATCTTGTGACCATACATCCATTGCTGCCCAGACTTCTGGCCCGGGCATCTAAGGATTTTATCAAAGCACAGGACGGCTTTCTGTCAATCTCATTGCCCATAAATTGACAGGAAGTCTTCCTCGCTAATTGGAAGAGGGCGGCTCAGACTTCAATATATTTGCCTGAGCCGCCCTCTATTGCAACCTGATAAAAACGCTACTCCTCTTTTACTTCTTCGACCTGGGCTGTTTTATCCTGAGCAACGTGTTCCGAAGCTATAGGCAAGGGAGTGTGCATATCTGTATTCATCGCGCTCTGTATCTGAGCCTGATTACTGGGATGGGCGCGTTCTAAGGGAAGATGCTGGTGATGATACAGCCGGTTTGAGAGCAAGGCATTGTTCGCCGTCATTGCCACCTGCATTGATTCAATAATACGCTCAAGATGTTCAATACCGTGCAGGACCTCCTGAATGTTCGTCATGCTGCCGTTGTACGATTGAGGACGGGACTGGCTGTGCAAAAACTCGTCACGCAGGTTATGCAGGCGCACCGAGAGATATTGTTCCAGGTTCTTAACCGTTCGCTGCACCGAATCGCTGAGAATCGCGAAGCGCTCATCAAGAGCTTTGCCGATCACATCCATCAAATCTTCCCAGGGGAGATCAGTCTGGACCTCAATGGCCTCCAACTGCGGCTGTGACGCCCCTGCCGGCAGTTCTGATTCGTCGAGCGATTGCACCGATAACTGCTGGACAAGCAACTGCTCAATCCCAAGCAGTTGGGCCGCCAGCATGCGATCCACGCTGTTTTCAAATTGCTGCTCTCTCTGTTCCGCATCCTGGCTAATGATCTCGGCAAGCGATCTTTGCTGCGTTCTGAATTTTTCATTCAGGACCGCATCTACGACATTCTGGTATTCAGATACCTTCTGCGCCAGTTTACGTATCGTGTCTTGCTGGACGGCAAGAATGCGCTGCTCAATATCGTGGCGAAATTCATCAACACGCTCATCTATAATACGTTCCGTCTCTCTCAGCTGTGCCGCCAATCTCTGCTCGAGAATATCATGGAAGGACTGTAGTTCATCTTCGGTGAATGACATGGAAATGCTCCTTGCTCTGTCGCCTCACAGTGCTGTATTATGAACAAGTATAGAGTCGCTTTAATGAACGTGTCAATGCATCAGATATTTCACGCCCAACATGGCTATTGGAGGATGATTATGCCGCGTGCCATCGACTTTCACGTGCATCTGCCCACGACAGAGTTCATGCAGATCACGCTTGGCCCCTACGCTCAGGCCGCCGAACGATATTTTCGTACCGAAGTAAAACTCAAAGATATTGAGCAATTGGCCGCCGATTATGCTGAAGTGGATATGATCGGTGTCCTGCTGGCCTGGGATGCTGAGACCGCGACAGGATTGCCACCCCTGGGCAATGATTATGTCGCGAAAATTGTGCAGCGCTATCCACAGCAATTCATCGGCTTTGCCAGCGTCGACCCACACAAGGGCAAGGCAGCTGTCAAGGAAATGGAGCGCGCTATTCAAGAGCTAGGATTGGCAGGCGCTAAATTCCATCCAGGGGTTCAGGCATTTTATCCCAATGATCCCACTTTCTACCCACTGATGGAAAAGATTCAAGAACTGGGAGTACCCGCGCTTTTCCATACCGGCACAAATGGCCTGGGAGCAGGCACACCCGGTGGCATGGGCATCAAGCTGGATTACACGCGGCCAATTTACCTGGATTCCCTGGCCGCCGATTTTCCCGGCCTGACTATTATTGGCGCTCATCCTTCCTGGCCCTGGCACGAGGAAATGCTGGCCGCTATGCAGCACAAAACCAATATTTACAACGACCTGTCCGGCTGGTCGCCCAAATACATCCCCGAAACGCTATTGCGCGAGGCGGCCACTCGTTTGCAAGATCGCTTCCTGTTCGGCTCGGATTATCCATTTATTACGCCGCAGCGGTGGTTGAAGGACTTCGAGGCGGTGAAGATCGAGTTCAAGCCGGAGGTGCGGGAGAAACTGTTCTGGAGGAATGGGCAAAAGTTGCTGGCGCATACGGCCGTTGGGCAGATGCATTTCGCCTGGTAATATAGTTGGAATATAGCCCTCCTTCGTTCGGTCCTCAGGCGCTCTTGCTTGCTACCGCTCTTCTTGTCGCAATCCATCAAACAATACGCCGCTCATCAATAGCCAGGCGGGATGAACGAGGACACACCCTGCTCACTTAACTTGACCAGGGTGTGTCCTCGCGAACTTACTTATCTTTGTACTGGCCGTTGCCGCGCATACATGATATCGATTTCGCCATCGTGCCATTCTGGTTCGCCTTCGAGCAGCGGCAGCCACCGGCTAAAGCGAGCATCCTGCTCAGGCCTCTGTGCGTTCGCCCAATATGCCTCTTTGCTCTCGAATACCGCAGCCAGAAAGAAGTCGTTCGGATCTGCATCCGTGCGATAGACGTAGCTTGCCACGAACCCCGCTACCTGTCCGCTTTCAAACGGATACGCCTGCTCTTGAAGGAGCTGCCTGAACTGGTCTTCCCTCCCTGGTTTGATGCGCAAACGCGCGATCGTTCCGTACATGTTCGTCTCCTTTTATAAGCTCCGGTACCAACTACAACGTGACCTCGTAGAGGCTATTGAAAGGATTTTCCATCGGCACTCGCTGCACCTTGCTGAAACCCGCTTCTAAGCACAATGCTCGTACTTTTGACTCTGGCATCCCCATCGTCCCCAGACCTTCTCCGTGCTCAGCCAGTGATGAGGTCATGCAGTAGAGGACGCTGAAGCCGTACAGGAAACTCCCCAGTGGTCCCGCATTCTGCTCCAGTGTTTCCGCCGCATTGATTTCGAGACACACATACCGGCCATCGGGTCGTAAGGCAGCACGAATCGACTTCAATAGCTCTCGTGGCTTTGCTGAATCGTGAATGACATCAAAGGTGGTAATGATGTCGTACTGTTCGGGAAGTCCCTGCGAAGCGTCCAATTGTTCGAATCGAACTCGCTCTGTCACGCCGGCCTGCTGCGCCAGTAGCCCGGCGCGCTCAATTGATGGGCCATACACGTCGTATCCTACGAAGTGGGAATTGGGATACGCCTGTGCAAGCTTCACGATAGCGCGCCCGCGACCACAGCCAATGTCGGCAAGTGTAGTCCCTCGTTCCAGTCTCGCATGCACTTCGGGCATTAATGGCATCCAGACGGGAATGAGTAAACTTTCGAACCAGGTATTAGTGAAGCGTTCCTGCCCGTCCCACGTGATCTCGTCGTAGGCCGCCTGGGGAACGCCGCCCCCATCCCGAAAGGCCTGGATGATGAGTTCAATTTGCCTTGCTAGCGCCGTGACCCACTGGTGGATGCCACCAAAGAACATGGGGCCGCTTTCCTGGACGAGGACCGGACTATGCACTGCTGGAAGCGCGAAACGTGAACTTGCCGGATCATGGGTGATATAGCCGGCACTCGTCATGGCACATAGCCATTCTCGGACATAGCGCTCATCGGTGTGGGTGCGCTGCGCCAATTCTGCGCTGGTCGCGGGGCCTTCAGCGAGATTTCTAAAAAGCCCCAGACGATCACCGATGCTTGCCATGATGGTCGTCGTCAAACCATTCGTGTCACTGAGTACCTTGCCGAGGAACGCCTCGGTCCTGGCCTGATCAGTTGTCGTATACGTTGTCATGTCTTTTCCCTCCATCATTTTTGAGATGAATACATTGAGTAACTATTTTCCAACTCCTGTTCATTTCACAGCTTCTGTTGCCTGCCAATCGGTCTTCCCGGCCTGCGGGCCTCAGGCCTCGATCGGCGTTTGTGGCTGTGTACCCCACTGCGCCCACGATCCATCGTAGACACGGACATCGGGATAGCCCAGCAGATACCGCAGGACCGTCGCTGCCTCGCTAGCGCGGGCACCGATGGTACAATAGGTCACGATGCCGCGCGAAGCCGCCACACCTCGCTCCTGGAAGAGTTGCCGAAGCTCTGCCGCGCTCTTGAAGGCACCATCGGCGGTATGCAACAGATCGATGTGTAGATGGACAGCGCCAGGGATGTGACCGGGGCGACCGGCACCTGCCGTGGCACCTGATGGCCAGAAGCGCTCTCCAACGAATTCGGCCTGCGAACGCACATCGAGGATGAGAGGGTCTCCACTCCCCAGGGATGCTTGCAGCGCATCCAGCGACATGAGTTGGGTAACCTCGGCGTCAGACAGTGTGTAGGTGGACGGAACAGGTTCAGGATGAGTCGTCGTCCAGGGCAAACCGGCCTCGCGCCATTCTTGCCGCGTTCCATTCAGCACCAGTGCGCGCTCGTGCCCGTAGGCCTTCGCCAGCCAGAATCCCAGATAGGGGCCATAGCCATAAAAAACGATGATGGTATCGGGTGTAAAGCCGGACCGGCGCAGCAGCTCTTCAAACTCACTCCGCTTCAACGGACGGTAATCCTCCGCATGATGGAGGTCGGTGTAGGCGTTCCAGAGAATGGCTCCCGGGATATGACCTTGCTCATATGCCGCCCGGCTGACATCCACCTCGACCACGCACACATCTGGGTCGTCGAGGTGCTCCGCAAGCCAGGTCGGTTGCGCAAACACACCCGCAAGCGCCGCACCGTCGGCCAGCATAGAAAGGGTATCTGTCAACGTGTTTCTCCTTGCATCAACTTCTATAAACAGTATCGGTTGGTAGACGGGAGGAATCCTTCTTGATTCCGCTCGTTGACAGTAGTGTACTTAGAAAGCGCGCACATTCCATCGGGGAAAACACAGAGGTTTTTGGATGAACTGCCCGGAGACTGAAGGAGAAGACCTCAGAGAAAAGGTCTTACTGGGAGGTATGAAAAGAGGCATATCACTCTTGCTTCTGCGTGATTTCACCCAGTTTTGTTCATCGTGTTTGTTTGACAAGCCCTACTTCAACGGCCCACACCGCAATTTGGGCCCGGGAGGAAAAGGCGAGCTTAGATAAGATGGCGCCGACATGGGTCTCGACAGTGCGGTAGCTAACGACCAGCTGTTCGGCTATCTCACGATTCGATTTTCCTTTCGCAATCAGCGTCGCCACTTCGCGCTCGCGCTCGGTTAATCCTCCAAATGCTTGCTTGGCGGCACGGCGAGGCGAGGAGGTCACATGGGTGTGTGGCAGTAGAGCTCCAGCGGCCTGGAAGAACTGCTTCTGCATGTGTGCGTCTGGTATGTTCGCTGCAAGTTCCTCGATGATCGCACGGGCAGTCGAAAATACCTGTTCTGCTTCGGCCTCTCGTGATTGGGTTTGATAGAGCGTGCCGAGCGTCACGCAAATGCCCCACAGCAAGGGCCTGGCCCCCTGTGCCATCGTCATCTCTTTGGCGCTTCGCAGCGCCGTTTCTGCTTCTGCTGTCCGGTGGAGCGCGATCAGCGCCTTGCCACGTAATTTCGAGAGACGTGGAATGCCCCGTTGTTCAGAGATGTTTGCCGCGGACGCGCTCAATCGATCCGTGATCTGCAAGGCTAGTTCTGGATCGCTTCGGGCAAGCGCGAGTTCTGCATACGCACACCAGGCCATGCGCTGCCCCATTGTCTGAGCGGGAGCATCCCTACCGAACTCAGTATTGAGGAGGGCTTCTGCCTGGGCAAGCTCGCCGCGCAAAATCAGGGCTGACGCAAGGCTTCCGGCAGCGGTGTTGATCCAATGTTTTGAGCTAATCTCATGCGAGAGCCGCAGAGCTTGCTTCAGATGATGCTGGGCTATGAGCGGGGAAAGAAGATCGAGGTAGAGCGCTCCCATCGCCCAGTGTGCGGCGATCATCCACTGGCGATGTTCAAGTTCTTCTGCGATTAAGAGGCTCTGCTGTAAGGCATCCAACGCGCGGCGGTACTCACCTTGCGCGCTCAAACAGAGTCCCAACTGGTAAAGCGCATAGGCCTCGCCGGGACGCTGGCCGATGTCACGAGCGATCTTGAGCGCCATCTCAACGTCGGGCAGCAGCTCTGCGAGAATAGCCGCGCCTGCAACCATCGTATTGCTGATGGAAACGGCGCCGCGGAGTGTCAGCGAGGCCAGGCTGGAAGTGAGGCCAACCCTATCGTCCAGCTGGTGAAAGAGCGCGACCGCCTGTTCATAATACCTCGTGCCCTGCACCAGGTCGCCGCCCAGGTAACTCGCCATGCCCAGCAAATCAAGCGTCTCAGCAATGCCGTGTTGGTCGTTGAGTTGCTGGAAAATGGCCAGGGCCTCCTGGTGGCACCGGAGCGCCTCGAGCGGCTCTTCCACATTGAGATGCCAGTTCCCTACCCGGTTCAGACTGCGTGCGAGCATAGCTGGCTGGCCCATTGCCTGTGCGTGTTCATAGGCGCGCTGGAAAAATGCGCTTGTTTGGGTGTAGTCGCGTTCCGCCCACAGCGCGCCCAAATCAAGGAGGCTCTGCCACTCCACGACAGCATCCTGGGCAGTATGGGCAGCATTCAGGGCCTGCTCATAATCGCTACGCGCATGCTCAAAGTCGCCCAGTAGTTCATACGCCTGTCCGCGTGCCCGGTAGGTTGCCGGTGAGGGTAGAACCCCCAGGTGATGGGCGGCATCCAACGCCCGCGTAAAGTGTTCGATAGCCGCCCATAACGAATAGAGATGTTGTGCCTTTTCTCCTGCGCGATGAGTATAAAAGAGCGCCTTCTCCCACAGGCCGGCCTCGTAAAAATGGTAGGCCAGTTCCGCCACGTGGGTCTCGGCTGGCGCGTAGAGGCGCTCCATCGTTTCGGCAATCGTGCCGTGCAGCTTCTTGCGTTCGCGCACCAGCAGTTCTGCATACACAGCTTCGCGCGTCAACGCATGACGAAAGGCAAACCGCTCCTCTGATTCTTCGACGACCAGCTGAGCCGACATGAGCTCTTTCATGAGGGTGAGCAACTGCTGTTCATCGTGTTGCGTCAACTGCTGGAGGAGCGCAAAATCGAAGCGACGCCCGGCGACCGCTGCCAGGCGTAACACCTGCCTGGCGGAATCGCTCAACCCATGCGTACGCAGATGTAATGCATCGTGCAGGCTGCGCGGGATATGCAGCTCATTGAGCGGCCTGCGATTCCAGGTGCCATCTTCGTAAAAGATCTCTCCCGCTGTAACCAGTGATTTGAGTATCTCCTCGACGAAAAAAGGATTCCCTTCTGTGAGCGTATATAACCGGTCTGGAAGCTCTAACTGCCGTGAGTGGGGGAGCGCGAAGATGGCGCGCAGCATCGTGTCGAGATCACCGCGTGATAGGCCCACAAGCATCAACTCCTGGGCCAGCCGCTCACGATCAAACTGCGCCAACCAGTGGCTGAGAGTGGAACCAATCTCCTCACTGCGATAGGTCACCACGAGCAGTAATGGATGAGCGGCACAGCGCCTTGCCAGGTAATGGAGCCACTCCAGGCTGGTATTGTCACCCCAGTGTACATCCTCGATGACTAACAGGAGCGGTTGCTTGGCCGCCAATCCGGTGAACCAGCGTGTCAGTGCTTCAAAAAGGCGACGTTTCTCTTGTTCTGGTTCAAGCCGGGAAAGTGGAGACAGGGGAGCCGCATCGGGCAGTCGATGAACCAGATCAGGGATGAGTTGAGCGAACTCGCGCACAAATGGTCCTAACTCCCTGGCGACCTCAGTTTCGGTCTGGCCAGCAAAATGCGTTCTTAGCAGGTCGAGGAGAGGAGCATATGGGCAAGAAGTATCCCCTGGAAAGCAATTTCCCCGTAGAAATCTAAAGCCCTGTGCAAGAGCATAGTTTTTCGCCTCAGCCATCAGGCACGATTTACCAATCCCTGCCTCGCCACTGAGCAGCACGACACGTGAGTGCCCACCCGCGACCTCGTCTACAATGGAATGGAGGGTGGTAAGTTCGATCGCGCGACCGACAACGGTTGGACAAACCAAAGGCTTGTTCATCACCGGTAGCTCACTCATAACCTTAATCCTGGCAGTTGCAAAAACCGGGCGTTTTCCCTCACCTCAGCAGTTAAAAGTCTCTTACACTTGCACTCCCTGGTACTGCTAAGCTATCTTAGCGGCAGTATAACACATAATAAAGAAGATAGTAGCTCGTCATCAGTTAAGAAACGCTGCTTAATATACGCTGCCTCATAGAGTTGGTGCGCAAGTGGAAGCATTACTGCATACCATCGTCCTTGTGACCAACGTCGAGAGGTGAGGGCTAAAAAGAAGACATCAGTACAAAAGTACCCCGGTTTTCATGTGAAAAAACCGGAGTACTTTTTCTCTGCCATCCAATTCTTCTCAGTATATATACCGTGTCAATTCATTTCATTTTATATGATCTCATATCTTTTCATCCATCTTTGTCATCACGATGCATGTAATAGTTGTGCTTGCTCGTCTCTTTGCCCCTCAATATACTTGACTTAGTAATGGTTCTGATTGTCTCTCTATTTGAGGGGGAGGGATAATAAGCGTGAAAGAGAAACAAGGGATAAGCTCTTTAGCGCCCAACACTCAACGTGCCTTTTATGATATCTGGGTTGAATCTCGCGTGCGCAAAAACCGGCGAAAGTTTCAAATCGCTACTTTGCTGATGGTGATAGCAAGTATGCTGGTTATTTTCGCTTTTGTACTCACTGCCTGGAACCTGACCACCTCTGCTGCACCGCTTGATCGCACTCCGGTTCCTGCGGCGCAGGTTGCTACTCGAGTACAAAAGCCGACTCTCACTCCCACGCAACAGGCGACTCCCAGCCCACAGATAAGTCCGCAAATCGCTTCTCAGATTGATAGTCTGCTGGAGAATAAGGCTTCACAGCAGCAGTTCAGCGGCTCGGTACTGATCGCAATAAACGGCCAGGTACTGCTTAGCAAGGGTTACAGCATGGCCGATTGGAACAAGAATATACCCAACACTGCTCAGACAAGGTTTTACCTCGGCTCGGTCACCAAACAATTCACCGCCATGGGTATACTTATATTGCAAGAGCAAGGCAAGCTGAACGTCCATGACCCACTCTGCAAATACATCCAGCCCTGCCCTCCGCCCTGGCAGCCATTGACCATTCACGAACTATTGACACACACTTCCGGCATTCCGCAACTGGACGACTCCCAACTATCGGGCAGCTCTCCTCAAGCGTGGATGAACAGTTACGACAATGTGCCCCTGGAGTTCACACCGGGCACCCAATTCGATTATTGCAGCGTCTGCTTCCAGATTCTGGGCTACGTTATCCAGCAGGCTTCAGGCAAACCATACAGCGAGTTCATCGAGGAATCAATCCTTGACCCCTTGCAAATGAAACATACAGGCTTCGGCTCAGACTACTATTATTCACTGACCAATCATGCTACCGGATACGCTTCCTGGCAGGTTCCAGCCATGCAACTTGGTTGGGATGTTGATCCTCAGTGGTCATTCCTCTTTGGCTCAGGATTGATGCAAAGCACTGTTGGAGATCTCTATATCTGGGACCAGGCCCTCTACACACAAACACTGGTCTCCCGGCAAACACTGAACGAGGCTTTTACTGAATACGACGCTACTTCAGAGTTCGCGGGATCGGGCTATGGCTACGGCTGGTTTATTGCCAAATCGCCTGTAAGGGGTCACCGCCTGATCTGGCACGACGGGAGAATCGATGGCTTCAGAACCTACATCGGACGCTACGTCGATGACCATGTCACCATCATTTTCTTGAGCAATCTGGCATCACTGGATGAATTGGCGCTTGCACAGCAAATCCAGCAGATCGTCTTTGCCAATTATCATAAATGAGAAGAAAATACTGCTACCGATACTTTCCTTGCCACATCTATTAGGACATGCTAGAATAAGTACATATTCCACTGAATGGAACAAGTTGGCAGAGAGAAACAATATGGGATATATGCTGTGATGACTTTTCTTATTGAGGTAGAGGCAGTTTCTCAAGAGTACGATGCTCAAGCAAACAAACTTGCTCGTGAAATACTCTTTTTACCTATTGCCCATCTTCCGTCGCTTGCCGCAATCGTAGCTAACAAGACTCCCCTTACCACCCGCACCGCTCACCTCTACTACCTCACAGGCAACCTTTCCCTCATCGAAATTGACCGGCTCGCACAGCAGTTATTGATCGACCCGGTAGTGCAAAGGGCCACCATCCTTACTTCCTCAGTAAAGCCGACCACGCATCAGGAAGAGTACAAAGAGCAAATATCGGCTTATACCATCGATGTTTTTTTTCACCCAGGTGTCACCGATACATTGGCCGAGAGCGTAATGGATGGAGCCTCGCTGCTGGATATTCATGGCCTGGAACAGGTAGCAACAGGTAAGCGCTATATACTCGATGGACGTTTGAGCGAAGAGGATGTGCAGTTCATCACGGGAGCGCTGTTATATAACCCGGTGATCCAACGATATACCTTGTATCGTTCTGGGCAAGATGGTTTTCAAACCGGTGACCTGCAGGATGTACCTGCTGAAAGGTTACAAGCACAGGTAGAAGCTAGAAGTAATGCAAGCCGGTTCCATATGCTCGATATGACGGATGAAGAACTGCTCGAACTGAGCAAAGCAGGCATGCTCGCGCTTGACCTCGCTGAGATGCGAGCTATCCAGGCGTACTATCGAGAGCAGCGACGCGAACCAACGGATGTTGAGCTTGAAACCCTCGCTCAAACCTGGTCTGAACATTGTTCGCACAAGACCTTCAAGGCAATCATTGACTATCGCGAAGTGAATAGTGCCGGCACCATCCTGAAAGAAGAAACCATCGACGGCCTGCTCAAACAGTATATTATGTGTGCTACAGAGCAAATCAACCCACCCTGGCTGGTATCCGCATTCAGTGATAACGCCGGAATCATTCGTTTTACACAGTCTCACGATATTGCCTTCAAAGTCGAGACACATAATCATCCCTCGGCCATTGAGCCTTTCGGTGGCGCAAATACCGGCGTCGGAGGTGTGATTCGCGACGTATTGGGAGTTTCGGCCCGGCCCATCGCCTGTACAGATGTACTCTGCTTTGGACCTCCTGATACACCTATCGAGGATTTGCCTCATGGTATTCTCTCGCCTCACCGTATTGCCAGCGGCGTCGTCGATGGTATTCGCGACTATGGGAACAAGATGGGCATTCCTACGGTCAATGGCGCAGTACTTTATGATCGTGGCTACCTGTTCAATCCGCTGGTCTTCTGTGGATGTCTTGGTTTATTGCCACACGGGAGCCATCCACGCCGGGTACGGCCAGGTGATCTCATCGTCGTCCTCGGTGGGCGCACGGGTCGTGATGGTATTCACGGTGCGACATTTTCCTCCGGCGAAATGAGCAGCGAGATCAACGCCCGTGCCGGTAGCGCGGTACAGATTGGTGCGCCCATCACCGAGAAAAAAGTCACAGATGTGCTGATCCAGGCCAGAGACCGCCATCTCTATACAGCTATTACTGATTGTGGGGCCGGTGGATTCTCATCGGCAATCGGTGAAATGGGCGAAGAGACGGGAGCAAGGGTGGAACTGGCAAATGCCCCACTCAAGTATGCGGGACTGGCGCCCTGGGAAATCTGGCTCTCAGAGGCACAAGAACGCATGGTACTCGCCATCCCGCCCGATCATCTCGCCGACCTGCTGGAAATCTGTGCTATTGAAGAGGTAGAGGCCAGCGTAATCGGCAGCTTTACAGCCGATCAACGCCTGGTAGTCAGCTATCTCGGTGAAGTCGTTGCCGACCTTGATATGGCATTCCTGCACAAGGGCAGACCCGGGAGAAGGCTGGAGGCAACCTGGACAGGTAGGCAGGAAACGCCTGTTTCTGCCTCTAACCTTGCCGCGTTAAAAGAAAACAGCCTCTCCGTGAAAAATCACTCTGACATTCTCCTTGCGCTCTTACGTCATCCCAGCACCGGCTCGAAGGAAGCCATCATACGACGCTACGATCACGAGGTGCAGGGGGCAACAGTTCTCAAGCCACTGGTGGGCAAAGCCGGAAATGGACCCGGCGATGCCGCTGTACTCCAACCCATCCTTGATGAACCAACCGGGGCGGGAATCGTAATTTCTAGCGGCATCAACCCACTTTATGGCAGAATCGACCCTTACGCAATGGCAACCAATGCCATCGATGAAGCCTTGCGCAATCTCACGGCAGTTGGTGGAGACATAGAGCATGCAGCCATCCTCGATAACTTCTGCTGGGGCAACCCCACCGACCCTGCACAACTTGGAATGCTCGTGCGCGCCGCCAAGGGCTGCCACGATGCCGCAATCGGCTTTCGCGTGCCGTTTATCTCAGGCAAAGACAGCCTCAACAACGAGTATCGCGCCAACGGGCAGCGCCTGCCTGTGCTGCCCACGCTGCTCATCTCAGCAGTCGGCGTTATCGACGATGCGGTTCGCACTATTGATATGTCGCTCAAAGATTCTGGCAACCTGCTCTATCAAATAGGGATAACACACAACGAACTGGCAGGTTCCCATCTCGTGGAAGTTGTCAAAAGCACTACCTTTGAGCAATCGTTTCCTCAAACGAATGTCCCACAGGTTGATTTTCAAGCGGCTCGCACCCGGATGAAAGCCCTGGGCAATGCTATCCGCGCCGGCATGATTGTTTCGTGTCATGATCTTTCGGAGGGCGGACTTGCAGTCGCAGCGGCTGAGATGGCGCTTGCCGGTTTGCGTGGCCTGTATATCGATATTGGCAAAGTCCGGCATGATATTTCAATGCCAGAGGACTCCCTGGCTACATTGCTGCTTTTTAGCGAGAGCGCCTCACGTTTCCTGGTTGAGGTGGTACCTGAGCAACAGCATAGATTTGAGGAATATATGCGCTCGCAAGGTGTACGGAATTTCGCCTGTATTGGCGAGGTAACGAACTCAGACCGCTTCGTTGTGCAGTATGAGACACAAAAGCTGGTCGATCTACCTGTTGCGACTTTACAGAGTACGTGGAGTGGAGAGGAGGTGAAGCTATGACAAGGGCGCTCGTATTGCGCGCACCCGGCATCAATTGTGATCGCGAAACGGCACATGCATGTCGCCTGGTTGGCTTCGAGACTGAACTTGTACATATCAATCACCTGCTCAGGGCACCCGAACGTCTCTTAGCGTTTGACTTCCTTGTCATTCCAGGAGGCTTCTCCTATGGCGATGACCTTGGTGCTGGCACATTGCTGGCAAAAAATCTTACCGTTCATTTTGGCCAGCAACTGCACCAATTTATTGACGAAGGACGCCCCGTACTTGGCATCTGCAACGGTTTCCAGGTACTTGTTCGCGCCGGACTGCTCCCCGGTCAAATCGTCGATTCTCCCAACATTGCTGATACAAAGACTTCCACCCAGGTTTGCAGCCTCACTGATAATGCTTCAGCTCAATTTGAATGCCGCTGGATCAGGCTTGCCATACATCAAAGCTCCTGCATTTTCACACGTGATGAAGGACAGGTGATCGAATTGCCGGTGGCCCATGGCGAAGGCCGATTTGTTATGGTCAACTCCCAATCTTTGGCCCGGCTACGGTCAAACGGCCAGATTCCACTTGTCTATACAGAGCTAGAGTCTATGGCTATAAGAAATCGCGACGATATTGACCGGGCCATCCCTTACCCGAATAATCCTAATGGCTCCTCCGGCAATATCGCGGGCATCTGCAATGTGCGAGGCAATGTGCTTGGTTTGATGCCACATCCTGAACGATACGTCAACGCGCTCCAACATCCTCAGCACCGTGGGAGGGAGAATGGAGAGGGCGATGGCCTGCTCATCTTCAAAAATGCTTTCGAGTATGCCAGGCAGCAAGAGAGGATAGTGCTGTGATGCCACAGGAAATGGACAAATCTCTTAATACAGATAGCGTCTATGCTGCCAGCGGAGTTGACATCGCAGCCGCGGACCGCACCAGGAGGCTCATGCGTGATGCAGTCAAGGCCACGCAGGGCAATAGCGTGCTGGCAGGGATGGGAGCATTTGCCGGCATTCTTGACGCGAGCAGTATTCAGAACATGAAGCACCCGGCGCTTGTTGCTTCAACCGATGGTGCCGGCACCAAGACTTTACTGGCAGCACAGGCGGGCAGGTTCGATACCATCGGTTTTGACCTCGTGCATCATTCCGTGAATGACCTGCTGGCGCAGGGAGCTACGCCGCTCTTTTTCATGGACTACCTGGCGATGGGAAAACTTGATCCCGAACAGGCAGCGACAATTGTGCGCGGCGTCGCCCTGGCCTGCCAGGAGGTTGGCTGCACATTGCTCGGTGGCGAAACGGCCGAGATGCCCGATGTGTACCTGCCAGAAGCATTCGATCTTGCCGGAACGATTGTCGGCATTGTCGAGCGAGATGAGATTATTGACGGATCATCCATTGCTCCTGGCGACGTGCTGCTTGGCCTGCCATCGAACGGCTTGCACACTAATGGCTACTCGCTGGCACGACGTGTTTTCGCGCCATTTTCGCTCGAGACAGTTTTTCCTGAGCTGGGCGAGCCGCTGGTTGATGCTCTGCTACGTCCACATCGCTGCTACCTGCGCGAAATACAGGCACTGCGCGAGTTTTTAGAGAAAAAGACCACGAATCGCCCTGCGATGAAGGGTCTGGTACATATTACGGGAGGTGGGTTTGAGGGAAATATCAGCCGTATTTTGCCCGCCGGAACCCAGGCTGTAGTAGAAACAAGTTCATGGAGCGTTCCACCTCTCTTCCGGTTGATCGCCCAGCTGGGCCATGTTAGCCAGGAAGAGATGTACCGCACGCTGAACATGGGTATCGGCATGGTAATGGTCTTATCGCCTCAAGACGCTGAGGCAACATTGGGCTTTCTCCCTGAAGCGAGTACAATTGGTTTTATCAGGGAAGGCGAAGGAGTAGTCGTCGATTTTTCAGTTCTATAAGGAAAGGGCAACGTTGCTATGATTGAACAACCTGTTTTTGGTCCCCTGCTGGCAGAGGGCAAAACCAAATTGATTTACGCGTATCCTGATGATCCAAACCTGGCGTATATGGTCAGCAAAGATCAAATCACGGCAGGCGATGGGGCACGACGCAATGAACTGGTGGGGAAATCGCGCTGGAGTACGATTACGACCGCTAATGTCTTCCGCATCCTGAACAATGAGGGCATCGCGACCCATTTCGTCGAGCAAATCAACGACACAACGCTCCTCGTGCGCCGCTGCCGCATGCTACCGGTTGAGCAGGTCATGCGTCGCATTGCCACCGGTTCGTACCTCAAACGGCATCCCGAAGTGAGCGAGGGGACACGCTTTGATCCGGTGCTGGTAGAGACATTTCTCAAGGATGATGCGCGCCACGACCCTCAAATCTGGGAGCAGGACATCATTCAAATGGGCCTGGCAACGGCCACCGAAATTAGCTGGATGGCGGACCAGGGACGACGCGTTTTCGAGGTACTGGAAAAGGCCTGGGCCTCGATAGATGTGACCCTGGTTGACCTCAAAATTGAGTTTGGACGCGACGCAAACAATGATTTGCTGGTCGCCGATGTCATCGATAACGATAGCTGGCGGCTATGGCCGGGGGGTGATAAGTCGCGCATGCTCGACAAGCAGGTATATCGCAACCTGAAAGAAGTCACGCCCCAGGATTTGCAAGAGGTCGCGGATCGCTACGCCCTGGTAGCCGACCTGACCGGAAAAATCAAGGCGAGTTGAGAAACTCAAAAGGGTGCTGATGGAAGAAGCTGGTGGTTCACAAGGGGAGGGAGTAAATGGAACGGTTACATGACGCCTGTGGCATAGTAGGTATCTACCTGCAGGAACATGACGAGCACATCGATGTGCGGAACTATCTGGCATTAGCTCTCACATCTTTGCAGCATCGTGGTCAGGAGAGCGCGGGCATCGCCGTCTATGATGGAGACGGCAAGATAGCCACCAGGGTTGGCATGGGAAAAGTGCGCGAAGTCTTTGCCGATTCAGGGGCGGGACTACCCCCTACCTGCTGCGGAATCGGCCACGTGCGGTACTCTACTACCGGCTCAAGCTGTGTTGAGAACGCAGGCCCTTTTGTGGTAGGTGAAGGACATGTCCATCCAGGCGCGATTGCTGTTGCGCATAACGGCAATCTGGTAAACGGCGATAGGTTGCGCGCGCAATTTCCATCCGGCCTCCTCAATTCGACCACCGACAGCGAGGCTATTGCCCTGTTGTTGCTATTTTCTGAGGGTGGAACGCTGCGAGAACGCTTGATTGAGACGATTCCCTTGTTGCAGGGAGCCTATAGCCTGGTAATTCTCTCCGAGGACAAGCTCTTTGCCATGCGCGACCCCTGGGGTATGCGCCCTCTCTGCCTTGGACAAATAGGGAAGAACTGGATGGTCGCTTCCGAATCATGCGCGCTAGATCGCGTCGGAGCAGTGTTTGTAAGAGAAGTCGAGCCGGGAGAACTCATCACTATTGATCAAGACGGCCTGCATGCCGAGACCTTGCTCGCGGAACCCCGTCACGCGTTGTGCGTCTTCGAGTATATTTACTTTTCCGATGCAACCAGCAGCTTAAATAACAGGTATGTCTACGAGGTGCGCGAGCAACTGGGCCGGGAACTGGCGAGGGAACATCCCATCGATGCTGATCTTGTAGTGCCTGTGCCCGATTCTTCCATTCCAGCGGCGCTGGGCTATGCTGCCGCATCAAACATTCCCTACGGGCAGGCGATCATCAAAAATCGTTACGCAGATCGCACCTTCATCAAACCAGATCAGCGGCTGCGGCAACTAGAGGTGGATTTGAAATTCAACTTCGTCAAGTCGAAGATCGCCGGGGCGCGCTTAGTGATCGTCGACGACTCAATCGTGCGCGGCAATACGATGAAGCGACTGGTAGCGGCGCTGCGGCATCAAGGAGCGAAAGAAATTCACCTGCGTTCGAGCGCTCCACCATTGCGCCATCCCTGTTACTTCGGCATAGACATACCGCGTGAGGAGGAACTGATTGCCGCCGGTCGCAGCGTGCAGGAAATCGCGGATTATATCGGAGTGGATAGCCTGGGCTACCTGAGCCTGGAAGGTCTGGGAAAAGCCTTACGCGTGGTAAAAGATGATACCAACCTTGACGATGCTGCCGCCATTGCATCTCTGCATGCCGAGTGCTGCTATGGCTGTATGCATACTGCTGGCTGGCCGTTCGATCCTACAAAGCCACCGCTTCTAATGCCGGTACGAAACGAAAAATTGCTGAGGGTGTCATAATGCAAATACTGGTGATCGGCTCGGGCGCGCGCGAACATGCAATCGTCCGGAAACTGGCGCAGAGTCCTCGCGTCAACCAGATTTACGCCGCTCCTGGAAATCCTGGCATGATGGCACAGGCCGAATGCATTCCTCTAGGAGTGACACAATTCACGGAACTGGCGGATTTCGCGGAACGCAAGCACATCGACCTCACAATCGTCGGGCCAGAAGTGCCACTAGTAGAGGGTATCGCGGATTTTTTCCGCCGCCGAGGTTTGCGCATCTTCGGGCCAGGCGCCGCGGGTGCCGCACTCGAGGGCAGCAAAGCTTTCGCGAAGGAACTAATGACCACCGCCGGTATTCCAACTGCGCAGCATCGCACCTTTACCGATGCCACAGCAGCTAATGCATACCTGGAAGAGCATGGTGTTCCCGTGGTCGTCAAGGCCGATGGAAACGCTGCCGGCAAGGGAGCGATTGTTGCACTCGACATGGAAACGGCTCGTAACGCTATACAGCAAATGATGGTCGAACGTGTTTTCGGCGCGGCAGGAGATATTGTCGTGATCGAGGACTACCTGCAAGGCGATGAAATAGGCTCGACCGCTATCTGCAACGGCACCCATTATTTGCCTCTACCCCTCAGCCAGGATCACAAACGCGCCCTGGACAACGACCAGGGCCTGAATACCGGTGGCATGGGCGTCTATACCCCTCTGCCATTTGTGAATGCAGTGACCCAAACGCAGATACAGCAGCGCATTATATCGGCCACTCTACAGGCACTACAAGAGCGTGGCATCCACTTCTCAGGCGTTCTCTATTCAAACATCATGCTCACGCAACGCGGCCCCATGGTACTCGAACACAATACCCGTTTTGGCGACCCGGAAACGCAGGCTTTCATGATGCTGTTGCAAGACGATATAATGAAGCTCCTTGAATTCGCAGAAACGGCATTGCCTGCCACCTATCCAGAGATAGCCTGGCATAAGGGATACGCCGCCAGCCTGACATTGGCATCGCGAGGCTATCCAGGAAGGTACCCGATTGGCCTACCCATTACGGGCATCGAGGAGGCTAACCGCCTGGAACACGTGCAGGTCTTTCACGCCGGAACAGCCTTACGGGACGGACGCCTGGTAACGGCTGGAGGGCGCGTGCTGAGCGTTGCTGCTCGCGGTGAAACACTGCAAGAGGCCGCAGCAAGAGTGTACGAAGCGGCGGCGCGCATTTCATTCGAGGGTATGCATTATCGCCGCGATATTGCGCATCGTGGCTTGAAAGCAAAGGAATAGGAGTACAATACATGACAGCACAAGTAATTATTATCATGGGTAGTAAGGGCGATCTTTCTCAGGCCGAAGGCGTCGCCAAGACGCTCAAAGCCCTGGAGATCAGCTACGAGATGCGCGTGTGTTCGGCGCACAAAGCAACTACGCGCCTGCTAGAGATATTGTCCGAGTATGAATCCGCCGGTCCGCTTGTCTACATCACCATTGCAGGCCGCTCAAACGCGCTCTCGGCGGTGGTCGACGCCAATACACGCTTTCCGGTAATCGCCTGCCCACCCTATAGCGACCGCTTCGGCGGCATGGACATACTTTCATCGTTACGGCTGCCATCAGGCATTGCCTCACCAACGATTCTGGAACCCGAAGGGGCAGCGCTCCTTGCCGCCAAAATGCTCGCGCTGTCTGATCCTCTGCTGAGCCAGCGTATCGTCAACTACCAGCAGCAGTTTGCCGCGATTCTGGCGCAGGCCGATGAAGAGGCACGTTCTCATGGCTAACAACTATGAGAACGCCAGCCTGCATCTCGGCGTACTCATCTCGGGCAGTGGCAGCAACTTGCAGGCCCTTATTGATGCGATTGAAAGCAAGGAACTACAAAACGTTGCAATCGCATTAGTGGTGAGCAATAGAGCCGGTGCCCAGGGGCTACAACGCGCTCTCCGGCATAAGATACCCACAATCTACCTGCCCTGGAATGAGCCGCAGGAAAGTGAAGCAAAGCTCGTTGCTCTCCTGCGGTTGTTTCAGGTTGATCTGATCGTGCTGGCCGGCTGGATGCGCATCCTGAGCGCCGGCTTCCTCGCACAATTCCCGCGGCGCGTTATCAATCTGCACCCCGCGCTCTTGCCCGACGACGGCACAGGTTCGCACTATATTACGAGCGATGGGACAACCATCCCGGTCTTCCGTGGGTTACACGCCATCCGGCAGGCCCTGGAGAGCGGTGTGACAATCACAGGAAGCACGGTTCATTACGTGACGGCAGAGGTGGATGCCGGACCCGTCATATGCAGGGAAGAAGTAAAGATCGAGTCGGGCGATACAGAGGAATCGCTGCATGAGCGGATAAAGAGGGTTGAGCACCGGTTGATTGTGGAGGCGGTGAGGAGATTGAGGAGCGAATTCGCTTAGCGCGACCCTGGATAAGCCCTTGATATGGCTACCCTTTTCTCCAAACCAGCGAATAGCGCCACAACAAATGCCTTCTCACCCTCGCTCCCGGCAAAACCTTTTTACAAATCTGGCGCAACTGCGCAAGCGTGAGATAGGTATCATGCTTCCCATGTTCAGCCCAGGCTTGCCGCACTGCTTCCGACTCCCTGGTGCGCCCCGTTTTGAGGAATTTCAGCATATAATTATATGGTACGGCTATAAGAAATATGGACAAATCGAATAAACTGGCCTGATAGAGATCAAGTACAATCAGCTTTCCACCGGGGGCAAGCGCAGTTTTCAACTTACTGAGGATGTCTTCCATAGGCAAATGGTGCAGGGTCGCGATGGAGACGATGCAATCGAACTGTTCAGGGGCGAAATCCCATGAGAGTACATCGGCTACCTGGTAGTCGATGTTGGTGTATTGCTGCGAACGCTCCTTTGCCAGTCTAATCATCTGCGGTGAGAGATCCAGCGCCAGTACGTGCTCGGCCTTTTGCGCCAGGAGACGCGCGAATGCTCCGCTGCCACAACCTATTTCCATTGCATTCCTGCAAGGCGATGGAACCTGGCGCAAAAGGAAATCATGATAATGGTTATTGTGATTCCAACTCTCGTCCCCTACTAACGCGAGCCGGTCAAAATCAGCCTGTATAGTGGCCATATCAACATACTCTGTCATGGCTTTAGTATGCACAATGATTATTAGCGAAGGCAAGGAACGATAGCGAAAGTACTAAGAATTAACTTACCTAGTGCCGGAAGTGCCGCCTGCCCGTAAAAATCATGGCAATTGCATACCTGTTAGCCATACGAATCGCTTCATCGTCACGGATGGAACCACCTGGCTGGATAATTGCTGTCACTCCGGCCCTGGCAGCGGTCTCGACGCCATCGGGGAATGGGAAGTAGGCATCCGATGCCAGTACCGAGCCGCGCGCGCGGTCGGCGGCTTTTTCGACCGCCAGTTGTACGCTGGCAACACGGTTCATCTGGCCCGCTCCAACGCCCACTAATACCAGCTTATGCGCTAACACGATGGCATTCGATTTGACATGCCGCACTACTTTCCAGGCAAAGAGCAGGTCCGTCAACTCTTCCAGATTTGGTTCGCGCTCGCTGACGACCTTGTATGTCAGTTCCGGCTCCCCCACGGCATCAGGCGTTTGCAAAAGCAGACCCCCACTGACACTACGAATATCGAAGCGCCCGGACTGGAGCAACCCGGTATTGATGCTGGGTGGATCGATGGGAGTATGTGTCGCCAGCAATCGCAGATTCTTCTTCTTACGCAATATCTCAAGCGCCTCAGGTGTATAGCCCGGGGCAATGATTGCTTCATAGAACAACTGGCTGATCTCGTGCGCCGTGGCTTCATCAATGGAACGATTTGAACCAATGATGCCACCATACGCTGAAATAGGATCGCCCATATGGGCTTTTTTGTAGGCCTCCACAAGCACATCGCCGCAGGCTAATCCACAAGGGTTCGTATGCTTGATGATGGCGATTGTCGGAGCGGTGAAACTACCGGCAGCTCCCATTGCCGCATCGAGGTCAATCAGATTGTTAAAGGAAAGCTCCTTTCCATGTAATACCTCCGCACTCGCGATAGTAGGCGTTTTAAGGGAGAAATTGGGCATCGCCCAACGATAGAAAGCCGCCTGCTGGTGTGGATTTTCGCCGTAGCGCAAGGACTGCACCAGGTGCAGGGGCAGCGTCAGGTCTTCAGGGAATAGTCCTTCGGACTGCACGCGAAGATGTTCAGCAATGGCGGTGTCATAGCTGGCTGTATGCTGAAATGCAACAGCGGCAAGATGGCGGCGTGTCTCAAAACTTACCTGTCCAAGCATATGCCACTCCCGCATTACAGGAGCGTAATCTTCGGGCCGCACCAGCACAATCACGTCCTGGAAATTCTTGGCCGCGGCGCGGATCAACGAGACACCGCCGATATCAATCTGTTCTTGCGCTTCACCGAGTGTTACGCCTGGACGGGCAATGGTTTCGGCAAAAGGATAGAGATTGACCACTACTATATCAATGGGGGCTATCTGGTATTCCTGTAACTCAGCAAAATGCGCCGGATCATCGCGGCGCGCGAGAATACCTCCAAAAATCGCGGGGTGCAGCGTCTTGACCCTTCCACCGAGTATTTCGGCAAAGCCGGTCAGTTCGCTGACTGCATGTACAGGAATCCTTTCCTCCTGCAATACACTGGCGGTTCCTCCGGTCGCGAAAATATCTATCTGATGAGCCTGTAGCTCCTGTGCTAATTCACTGAGACCTTCACGGTTGGCAACACTGATAATTGCTCGCATGTATTCCTCTTTCTACCCGGCAGGCAAGATGCACAAACCTGTTCTTTTCAATAGGCAATAACGCCTTTCCCACTCATTATAAGACATGTGAGAATAGTGCCATATGTGCTATACTCCCATTGTGACTTTATTCTCTTCAATTGACCAATGAATGATTTGTTCCTCAAGGAGGCCAGCATGCTTTTTCATCCTGATGCCCCTGGTGATTGGGGCCAGATGCAGGGATCATCCACTATCAAAGTAACCACAGAAGAGCTATCTACCTCTGATGGGTGCAAACTTTTCTTACGCAATTGGGATAGCGGGAGTAGCGAGATACTGCTGATTTTGCACGGTCTGGGAGCACACAGCGGCTGGTTTATCGATATGGGCAATTCCCTGGCTTCACATGGTCTGACCGTTTATGCTATGGATCACCGCGGATTCGGTCGCTCTGGAGGTCTGGCAGGGCATATCGATAACTACCACATGTTCCTGGCGGATATCGCGTTCATTGTTGCCCAGATACGCAAACGCCATCCAGGAGCCAAACTTTACATACTCGGTCATAGTATGGGCGGTATCTTCGCCACCTATTTTGCCGCACAACATCAGGATATGCTCAATGGTGTGCTTTTCCTTAATCCCTGGGTAGCTGATACCTCAAAGGTTTCCATACTGACGACGCTAGGAATTTTGCTGGGCGGCTTATTTAAGTCTAAACATTACTGGCAGGTGGCTTTCGGCACCGACAAGATGACGACTAACCCTGAAGCTGTAAAGATGTTGAATGCGGATACCTTCTGGCGGTTAAAAGAAACATCCTCGTTTTTCTTTCAGATATTTCTCATGCGCTCAGGCATACTCGCCAAAGCAAAGCAGATAGCTATTCCCGCGCTCGTCATACAAGCCGAGAATGATAAATCGGTCGTCCCCGAAGCATCACACAAGCTTTACGAGACAATAGCCAGCAAGGACAAGGCATGGATAGCATTGCCCCACTACGAGCACGACAGCGAGTTCGAACCAGACCGTTCACTGCTGGATAATACGATTGCTAGCTGGATCAAAGAACATGCGGCTCCTGGCACTAAAGCAACATCATAAGCCAGGAGCTGAAATGCTGGCTTATTACAGTATCTTCTGCAACCTCAGCAGATCATCCATATTACCTGTGACCTTGAGCTTGCGAGTGATATAGGCCTGGATGGGATTGACCTTGCGGTCCATAATACCGGCCAGCAAATCACTGTTGCTGATCACTTTGACATCCGGTTGAGGAAGTGTCTCCTCGGACAGCGTGGCAGTCCCATTTTCGGCGATGTTCAGGACAAAGTTGCGTTGCAAATCGGGAAAGATGAACTGCAAGGTTTTGGCAAAGCCTTGGAACGAGGCCTGAATATCAGGCTGGTCAAACCGGGCGCGGATTCGCTCTAAATACGGCACAATATCAGTCATGCTATACTCCTATTCTGGATTGATGAAACGCGGAAGGTAGGCTCTCTGGGTAGAAGCCATCTCATCGAACATTTGCCGGATTTCTGGCAGCGAGCAGACCGCCGCGGTAAGCGGATCAAGCATCAAAGCATGCACTGCTGCCTCGCGGTCTTCATTGAGCAAGGATTGCACCAGCAGGTCATGTATCATCATATGCGCGCTATCTAACGCGGCAAGCTGTGTAGGCAGCCTTCCAAAGTGAACAGGTTGGATGCCATTGCGATCAATCAGGCAGGCCACTTCCACACAACCATCGTGCGGCAGATTCTCGATCAATCCGGCATTATAGACGTTGCCGTAAATCGCCTGGGGCCGGTTCAAAGCATGCCCCTCAATGATGTATGAGCCATAGTCCAGGCCGCGTTCAGTGTAAAATGCGCGTTCTCCCCGGCGCTCGCGTTCGAGGTAGTCATGCAGCCGCTCATCGTGTTCAATACGCTCGCGCGGCCACCTTATCGCGCGCTCTCCACCGGCGATATCATGGTTCATACGAACATAGGGCTCGAGCACATCCCGGCGTTTGCGGAAATAAGGCAGGTACTCGGAAATATGCCCGCTCTGCTCGGTCGTAAATGCCCCAAACTGGCGCAACATATCGAAGCGAATGGGGTCGAGTTTGTAAATTTCTGGGTCTTCAGCTGCACGCAGCACACGTGGATAGAGGTCTTCTCCATCCATTTCCAAGGTCACAAACCAGGATAAATGGTTGATTCCGGCGCAGCGGAAGCGCATGCGCTCATATGGTACATCCGCGTATTCGGAAAGCTCATAGGATGTGAGCAGAATGGAATGACAGAGGCCGATTACCTGCAGGGATGTAGCGCGCAGGGCAGTCAGCACGATAGAGGATAGAGGATTGGTATAATTAATCACCAGGGCGCGCGGGCAGAGTTCCTCGATATCGCGGCAAATAGCAAGCCAGGACGGGGCGGTACGTAAATATTTAAAGATTCCGCCCGGCCCGATAGTATCGGCGATACATTGATTCACGCCGTATTTCAGGGGAATGGCAAAATCGTCGTGGATGGTCGCCAGACCACCAACTTCAATGGCATTAATTACATAATCGCACCCTGGAAGCACGCTTCGCCGGTCGGTCGTTGCCTGCACTGTCCAGGATTTTCCCGTGAGTTTGATCAGTACTTCGGCCACTTCGTGGGTCAGTTCGAGGCGTTGGCTATCCAGGTCTACCAGGGCAAACGTACCCTCGTCCAGTCCTTCGATTGCCAGGATATCGGTAATCACTTCTTGCGCGAATGTGGCGCTTCCGGCACCAATGAGAGCCACTTTTACCATGCGGTTTCTCCAATGTAAAGTCTGAGGTACAATCGCTCTTCATTATAAAACATTATGATTTCTTATTAGCCGCATAATTCAATGGATTCTTGTTCTGTTCCGCCGACAGCACGATTTGCTGGATCCTTTTCGAGCGCGTCTCGGGCCGTTTAGCGCTTTCAACCCACCAGAGGAGTTGCTTTTTGGTTGAGTTACTGAAAGCCTCAAAGTTGGCATTTGCAACGTTGTTGGCCACTAATGCTTCTCTCAAATCTTCCGGCATCGTCAATGCTTCGATTGCGTCGTACACATTCCACATGCCATTCTTTTTGGCAATCTCGATTGCTTTAAGCCCTGCCGCTGTCATCAAACCTTGCTGGATAAGTTTCTCTACGCGCTGTTTGTTTGATTTAGACCATGGGCTTTTCGGCTTTCTGGGAGAAAAGAGTTGCATGTAACGCTCGTCATCCAGCGTATTTGGGCGGCTGTCGATCCAGCCAAAGCAAAGCGCCTCTTCCACGGCTTCGTCATAAGAGACGCGCGGTTGATTGCTGTTCTGCTTGTAATAAATGAGCCAGACGCCTTTTGCAGTCGCAGCGTTTTGCTCCAACCACGCTCGCCACTCCTGGCGGTCCCTTGCATAAAAACGTTCTAACTGGTCGTTGGTAGAATCAGGCATACAGATGGTTCTCCTGAAAAATTCATCTCATAGAACGGAAAAGTGTGAACCCAGGCACCTGCTATTCAGGTCAGGCTTATGGGTTCACACTATGGTAGCTCTCAGTTCCCGTTGTTTTCTCAGAAGTGAGACTGCATAGCTGCCGTTCCTGTAAAATCAGGATACAATGGCTTGACATCATTCGGCTGGGTTGGATCGACCTGAAAGATGACCGAATCGCGAGTTGGCACACGCTGATCAGGCGAATCTCCATAGGTGGCATTGGGATACAACCCTTGCAGATCGACAGTATGCAGGGAAATGAAGGCATTGTACAGGCCATCACGTGTCAGATCATTTTTCGCCATAGCCGCCTTCAGAATGGCATAGGTGATCTCGGACTCGGTATAGCCAAACTCGAAGTAGCCATCGGGCTTTTGATCCGGGGCGTACTTTTGCACATCCTGCAACATCTGTGCCATGCCTTTCACGCTCGTATCACCCCAGGTAGCTCCCTGGCCAACTACCCAGACTTTGGTGAGCAACGGCACCAGGGCAGGAACGCCGAGTAGCGCATTCGCCCAGGCCGGGCTCTGGAGAATAAACTGGGGGAAGTAGTTCAGCTTAGCAGCTGTGCCGATGATACTGGCCGTGACGGTTGGAATCGTGGTGAGGAAGACGTACTTCGCTCCTTTCGATTTCATTAAAGAGACCTGCGCAGTAAAGTCCGTGTCGGTGGCCGCGTAACTGGCCTCAGCCACGTCGTTCATATGATAAACTGAAACCGCCTCCTTGTAGCCCGTCAATCCATCCTGACCATACTCATCATTCTGATAAATGATGCCGGTTGCTGGATTTTGTACACCCAGTTTGTTTACGACATAATCGAAGGCATTTTCGACCTGCAAGCGGTAGGGAGTGCCGACCAGGATCAGGTACTTCTCACGCGCAAGAGCGGAAGAAAGTGTTGCCGCCGAAACCAGCATATGATCTGCGTCTGCCAGATCTTTGATGGCGAACGTTGTAGGCGTTCCCAGGCTGTCAGCGATCATCAGCACCTGATTGTGGATCTGCTCGTATTTCTGCACCTCTATCTGCGGATTATACTGCGTATCCTCCTCAAGAAATTTGACCTTGAAGCCGTTAATGCCACCATTATCATTGACATGGTCGAAGAACACCTCCACGCCCCTGGCAAGTGGAACGCCAATCGGAGCGGCCACCGGGCCGGAGTAAGGGGAGAGTATGCCCAGCGTAATGGTCTTATGGGCCACATCGACACCAGGGCCTACTTTGAGCGTACTTCCACTACCACTACTGCCGTTACTTGAGCTGTTACTGGCGCACGCGGAAAATACCATCATGCAGATGGCAAGCAGACCCGCGCTCGCATAGAGCGTCTTTCTGATAAACATGTGTTACACCTCTTCATCGAAAATTTCTGCTACGACGGTTGAGAATGTAAAAAGCGCTCCATTCGACAAATTAATTCTATCTGATCTACCGCGCACAAATGGCTACGCGCTTTCGCCTTTTGTGATCGTCGAGCCATCAGGATCAACCTGGGACTCCGCGCTCGTCGGCAGATCAGTTATCTCAGCTGGTTCACCTCCTTCATCTCTACGTGTATTGAACCTGCGATTCAACCCCTGGATGCGGCGCGCAAGTCCAATCACGCCTCCCGGTTCGAAAAGCAGGAAGACGATAGTCAACAGACCATATATGAAGGCATTGAGATCGCCACTGCTGATCATACCCGAACCGCTTGCGACAGGCAGCAGGTTGAAATGATCGATGATCAGAGGCAATCCGAACACGAATGCTGCGCCAAGAATTGATCCCCATACACTGGCGACTCCGCCAATAATGATGGCCGCGACAAACTGGATCGAAAGCGCCAGGCTCCAGTAATCGGGGATAATATACTGGCTGTACGAGGCAAATAGCGCTCCGGCGATTCCCGCTATAAAAGAGGACAAAATGAACGAACCCATCTTGGCCTCAAACAGGTTGACGCCCATGATGCTGGCGCCAATTTCATTGTCACGTACAGCCTGGAAGGCCCGTCCCGCGCGAGTGCGCACAACATTATAGACAAAGACGGCCACCAGCACTAACACGATCAGTATCAAGAGGAAATATTGTTGGCCGGAAGTAAGCGCAATACCGAAATACGAGTTTTGCTGGCTGAAAACAGCGTCGCCAATCGCGGGCACCGGAAACGTTCGACCCTGGGGGCCACCCGTGACACTGCGAACATTGAAAAACAGATATTGCCCGATGAAGATCAATGCAAGTGTGACGATGCCCAGGTAAAAGCCTTTCAGTCGCAGCGCCGTCGGACCGATCAATGCGCCGGCTAGGGCCGCCACGATACCCGCCGCCGGAAGCCAGATGATGAACGGCAATCCCAGGCCGAGCGGATCAAACGAGGACGTTGGTATGTTGCCTCCAAGCCATGCCGATGTATAGGCGCCAATTGCCATGAAGAAAGCTATACCGAGCGAAATTTGTCCTGTATAGCCCGAAAGCACGTTCAGTGAAATGGCAGCAATCGCGGCGATGAGCGTATAGTTGGCAATCGAGAACCAGTCATCGTTGGCTATGGAGAAAAAGATAACTATGGCTACGATCAGGAGAATAATGCCTATCCAGCGCGATGCCTTTCCTCCAAGCAGTCTTGACGATGATGCAGCCGTGGATGGCGTACCTGCCCTGGGAGTTGCGCTCATACACGTTCCACCTTTCTGGTGCCGAATAATCCATAGGGTCGAATCAACAGCACGAGAATCATGACCAGGTAAGGGGTGATCTGATGGATTCCGGCCCCCAGAATGCTGGCGACCTGGCTTTCATAGCCAGCAGTCAGTTCCTGTACCAGGCCAATAATAATACCTCCTACCACTGCTCCCGTTATCGAGTCCATCCCGCCCAGAATGATGGCAGGGAATGCCAGCAGCGCCGCGCCTCCCAGCGATGTATCCATAGCATAGGAACCAAAAGCCAGGAAGACACCCCCTATGGTAGCGACGGCGGCGGCTATTCCCCAGGCCAGGGCATAGACCGTGCGAATGTTGATGCCTACGGCCAGCGCCGCTTCCTGGTCGAGTGCCGTAGCGCGCATTGCCAGTCCGTAGCGAGTATAGCGAAAGAAATAGAAGAGCAAAGCGCACAGAATAACCGTCACGATAATCGTCAAGAGATCATCCGCGCCAAAATGCACTCCGCCAAGGGCAAAACCATTTGCAATGGTAAATGGGGAAGCAGCCGGGATCGGATTCGATCCCCATATCACCACAACGCCGGTGCGTAAGATCGTATCCAGGCCAATCGTAATCATCAAGATGGAAAAGACCGGGCGACCGATCATACGCCGCAAGATAAAGCGTTCGAAAAGCAGGCCGATAATTACCGTCACTACAACGCCCAGCGCCAGCGCGAAAATGAAGTTCAGGTGCCACGAGAACACCCCTGATGAGACAACGTAGGCTCCTACCAGCAGCAACTCGCCCTGCGCAAAATTAATCACCTCGCTGGCCTTGAAAATAATCGAAAAACCGAGTCCGATCAGCGCATAAATACAACCAAGGGCTACGCCAGAAAACACGAGTTGAATGAAAAAGGCCATTTCCCCTCCTTGCTAGCGCATTTACACTTCACGTTTTCGGGTTTGGCATGCGGGCGACCACAAGGTTCACCTCTGCTTGCCTATAGGAAAGGGCAGGAGCCAGACCCTCTCCTGAAGCCGTTTAGGGATTGAAACTCATTGAAAATTCCTCGCCAAGGTACGCCTTGATGACATTGGGGTTCGCCTGTACTTCGGCAGGCACTCCCTGCGCGATGGCACGGCCAAAATCCAGCACCAGCACGCGGTCAGCAATACCCATGACGAGCGCCATATCATGCTCGACAAGAATCTGGGTGACGCCCAATTGTTCTTTAATATCGAGAATTACAGCAGCAATATCTTCCGTTTCATCAACATTCATGCCGGCTACCGGCTCGTCGAGGAGCAAGAGTTTGGGTTCCAGCGCCAGGGCACGTGCGATATCGGCGCGTTTTTGCAGGCCGTAGGGCAAACTTCGCAGCGGAAAATCGCGCCAGCGAGCTAAATCTAGCAATTCCAGCAGGCGCAGGCAATATGCGCGATTTTTCTTCTCCTCTCGCGCCGCCGGACCGACATAGATACCACCAAGCAGGATGCCGCTCCTCATGCGCGTATGCCGCCCCAGCAGCAGGTAATCTAGCACCGTTGTATTGGGAAACTGACCGAGGTTCTGAAAGGTGCGTGCAATACCGGCACGTGCCACCTGGTAGGCCTTGAGCTTTAGCAGATCCCGCCCATCAAACGTTACCTTTCCCGAAACCGGCTGATAGACGCGCGAGAGTACGTTGAAAAGCGAGGTCTTTCCCGCGCCGTTGGGACCAATCACTGCAAATAACTCGCCCGGCTGCACCGAGAACGAGACATCTGTCAGCGCCTTGACGCCCGCAAAGCGCACCGAGATTCCTTCGACCGAAAGCAGGGGCTCTCTGCTGGCCGGTTCCTGCTGAATGCCTTCTCCCGCAGCTACATCGCTCATATTGCCCACCTCCTTGCGGGACGACGCTGGCGGAGCGTAATCATGTTGCTCTGCTCTTTCTCCTCATGCAAGCCAAGATAGAACCTGCGCACGCTCTCGTCCTTCATGAGATCTGCGGCAGACTGGGCCAGCACGATTTTGCCGGTTTCCAGCACATACCCATAGTTGGCTACAGAAAGCGCCATTTGCGCATTTTGCTCTACCAGCAGCACAGCAGTGCCACTGGCGTTGATTTCGCCAATAATGTTGCGAATCTGCTGAACCATAAAAGGTGCCAGTCCAAGCGACGGTTCGTCCAGTAAGAGCAACTTCGGGCTGGTCATTAAACCACGCCCGATAGCAAGCATCTGCTGCTCGCCACCGGAAAGATAGCCCGCAACGCTATGGCGGCGCTCGCGCAGTATGGGGAATAGCTCCATAACCCGATCATAAGCGCGGCGGACGACAGCAGGATCGCGTGAGGAGATAGCGCCCGCCCGTAAGTTCTCATCTACCGTGAGGTCTGTAAAAAGGCGCCGGCCCTCCATAACCTGTGCAATACCACGGCGAACAATTTCAATAGCGTCCAACCGATCGATGCGTTCTTCATTAAAGAAGATGGAACCACGCACGATGCTGGCATTATGGAATTTCAGTAGACCGGAGATAGCGCGAAAGATAGTGGTTTTACCTGCTCCATTCGCACCAAGCAGCGCCACGACCGATTTATCCGGTACCTCCAACGAGACGCCCTGAACAGCAGGTACCGTGTTCTGATAGGTCACCGCTATGTCCTGAAGAACGAGCATTCCTTCCTCCCCGGTAGAGCACTTGCTATCTATGAGTCGGTAACGTTAAAGGATAAGCGGGATTGAGTGTTCCTGCCTCAAATCATACACTTCCATGGTTTGCATGTGTATAACTGTGCAGATTCAATATTAAGAGAGAAGCTGGTGGGCCGGAAACCACCGTAATATTATGAATACTATACACTATCGTTTCCAACTCCGCAATAGACGCCATGCTCATATTTTTAGCAGGCACGCTACGCACTGCAAGCTTTCGTGTTATGATATTACATGATATTCAACTGTACAGTATACTGCTTTTGCCGGATACGTCATCGAACGTTGATTCATGGGCACAGAGTGGATCATTCATCATTGCAACAGGGAGAGAGTGTGAAGAACAAACAGAATCTAACCGGCGCGCAGGCCGTTATTGCTACCTTACGGGCTTACGACGTTGATACGATCTTCGGCATACCGGGCGTGCATACGCTGCCACTTTACGACGCGATACGACAGGAACCCGGCTTGCGGCATATACTGGCACGACACGAGCAGGGCGCCGGTTTCATGGCGGACGGGTACGCGCGCATCTCAGGCCGTCCTGGGATTGTCTGTACCATCACAGGGCCAGGTGTTACTAATGTGGCTACCCCCGTCGCCGATGCCTATGCCGACTCTATTCCGCTGCTCGTCGTTAGCACCAGCTTACCGCGGGCATCGAAAGGTCATTTCCGGGGCGAGCTGCATGGATTGAAAAATCAGCTGGGCATGATGGAGGCGCTGGCAGGTTGGACTCGCGCTGTCGAGCGCGTAAAGGAGATTCCCGGCGCGCTCGCGGATGCTTTCCGCGTCATGCGTTCAGGACGTTCCCGCGGCGCTTACCTGGAAATTCCACTCGATCTCCTGGAAGCCCAGGCCGAGGTAGATATCCCTTCACCAACACCTTCTGAAGAAGAGCTACCTCGCCCCTCACACGAAGCAATTATAGCGGCAGCACGCATGCTAAGCGAGGCCGAGCATCCCTTAATTATTGCCGGCTCTGGCGTCACTTTTGCGCGCGCCAATGAGCAATTGGCCCAGTTAGCCGGGCTTCTCCAGGCACCCGTCCTGCTCGGTGCTAAGAGCCATGACGTATTGCCCAGCGATCATCCGCTTGTCATCCCATCGCGTGGCTATGTTCCGCGAGAATTACAGCCACTGGTTGAAAGCTCCGACGTCGTTCTGGTCGTCGGAAGCAAACTTGGAGCGCAGCGCACGAATGTCACAGTTCTTGAGGGCGGGAAACTGCGCACGCTGAGAACAAGCGATCTGGGTCTTCCACTGCCCGCCCAGCTAATCCATATCGATATTGATCCCTCTGAGATCGGGTTTAATTATCCAGCCAGAGTTGGCATCGCTGCCGACGCACGTCTCACACTCGAGGCACTACTTGCCGAACTCAGTAATTATCCTGTCAAAGCCATGCCGCGAGCGGATGAGATTGCGGAAATCAAGCAGGCATTGCTTATTCGCGCTCGCCGTGCCTATGGAGAGGCCGTCGCTCTACTTGATGGTGTGCGCGAGGGACTACCGCGGGATGGCATTGTCGTTACGGATATGACAATGCTGGGATACGCCAGCACCCAATACCTGCCTGTCTACGAACCCCGTACTTTCATACATGCCTCGGAACTCTGCGCGATAGGATGTGGCCTTCCCCTGGCGCTCGGTGCCCAGGCCGCAGCACCGGATAAGCCCGTTGTAGCGCTTTGTGGCGATGGCGGATTCCTGCTCAATGTGGGCGAGCTGGCAACCGCAGCGCAAGAACAACTACCGGTCGTGACGGTGATCTTCAACGACGCAACCTATACCGCTGTCAAGAGCGACCAGCACAGGCGCTTTGGCAGCCGCTACATTGCCACCGACCTGATCGCCCCCGACTATGTCGCGCTGGCCCAGGCCTTCCATCTTCGTGCGATGCGAGCAGAGGGTCCCGAAGCACTCAGAGATGCGATCAGCAAAGCTATACAGAATCCAGGCCCAACGTTGATCGAGGTACCTTTACCCATCAGAGAATGGTAGGGATAAGGAATCTCTAGTAAATGAGAACGTGCGTATACAGTTGCACAAAGTTATACAGCCAGCCAGCGTCGTTCTCAGACAGGTTGACGCAGCCATGCGAGCCATGAATGGAATATTGCGTGCCGCCGGGATCGAGGTGCGGGAAGTTTGTCCCCGGACCATATTCGGTGCGCCACCAGCTATCGTGCAAGAAGTAGCCATTGCTATGAAATTGCATGGCATAGTGGATCGGCGTCGGTGGATACCAGTATGGAGAAGATGGCGGCACATCAGCTTTAAATTCGGTCGGCGATTTTTTCCCCTCGACCCACCAGGTTCCCGGCGGTGTTGGCAGGTCCGGCTGCCCCGTCACAACCAGGAAGGCGTTGACCAGCTTCCCATTGTCATAGACACGCATGGCCTGCTCGATAATGGAAACTACCACGACCTTCGAGTGCATGTAGCCGTAGTGCTGCAACAATTGAATATCGCTCTGGTGTACCTGGTTGTAGGGCGTCTTGTCACTGTAGTCCTGCACCATCGCTTGAAAATTCGTCAGGTCCATGTTCAGGTCTTCGATGGCTTGCTGGTAGTCGTCCAGCGTCTGGGCCGAGTCTATTTCGCCTTGCAGCCATAAGGGGCCGGTAGCTCCAGTTGGCCCATACTGGTAGCCGAGTGGATACGTCGTATTATCATACGAATCGTGATATGTATGCTGTTTCCCAAAACTGGTCGCTTCCGATTGCAATTCTTTGAATAAGTCCATAGTCTCGGCCTTCATCGCCGGAATACGGATAGCAGCAACATGACCTTGCAGGGTATGTAATGCATGAGTATAAGCGCTGCTGCTGGTAGCGGATTGGAGCGCCTGCTGGTCGCTGCTATACTGCTGCTGGTAAGTGGTCACATCGCCATGATATTGCTGCATCAAGGCAATCCATTGCTGAAAGGTCTGGAGCTCAGCATTCCCCTCGTTTTGCTGGGTGAGGCTAATGGTCGGAGTAGCAATAGATGTTGGACTATTATTTACACTTGCGTGCGTCGTATTCTGCGTTGTCGTTCCGCTGCACGCACTGAGCAAAAAGAAACAGCCTGCGAGAACACATAAGGATGCTTTTTTCATACTTGTCCATAACGAAAGAGATTTTTTGGTATCAGCTTGATGCATAGGTTCATCTTTCATCGGCACCGGCAAGGTGCGGTTTTAAGTCTATAGAATATATTGCCTTCTGGTTGCTTCCTATAATAGATAACGATTGAAGGGCACAGAAAAGTTCTTAAAAGTCTACCCAGATACTGCCTTTTTGCGAGCTTTCAACGGCTTTTGTGATAAATTGCATACCGCGCAGGCCATCATACACCGTTGGATAGCCACCTTCCGGCTGAGCTCCCGATTCGACGCGCCGGATATCAGCAATTGCCAGGCGGTAGATATTGGCGAAGGCCTCCAAAAACCCCTCTGGATGTCCCGCCGGCAGGCGTGTCAGCGCTTTAGCCTCGTCGCTCATATATGGTAGGCCCGTTCGCAGCACCTGGACTGGCTGCCCCGGTTGCTTGAAGAGCAGTGTATTCGGCTCCATCTGGTGCCATTCGAGGCCCGCTTTACTACCATAGATACGGATACTCAACGCATTCTCCTCACCAGCCGCAATCTGCGAACAGGTCAGCACACCTTTTCCACCATTTTCCAGGCGCAGCAGCATATTCGCATCGTCGTCCAATTGCCGGCCTTCGATGAAAGCGGTCAAATCCGCGCACACAGCCGCTATTTTCAGGCCGGTAATAAATTCAAGCAGGTTTTCCGCGTGCGTGCCGATATCCCCCACAGCGCCCGCGATACCCGATTTCGTTGGATCGGTTCGCCAGGATGCCTGCTTGTTTCCGGCACGCTCAACCGGCCCCATCAGCCAGTCCTGTATGTATTCTACCAGTACCTTACGAATCGTGCCGATTGCGCCTGTGCGGACAAGATGGCGCGCGTGCCTTACAGCAGGATAGCCGGTGTAGTTATGCGTTAAGGCAAAAATTAACTTCTTCTCTTCGACGAGCTTTACAAGTGCCTGGGCCTCTTCCAGGTTGAAGGTCATCGGCTTATCGCATACGACATGGATGCCATGTTCCAGAAATGCGCGTGCCACCCGGTAGTGCAGGTAATTGGGCACTGTTACCATAACAAAATCGATGCCATCAGGCAAACCGGATTCGGTCGCCGCCATCTCTTCGAAGTTCTTGTACGAACGCTTCAGGTACCACGCCTGTGCTGATGCTTCGGCGCGTTGGGGATCGGTTGACATTGCTCCTGCCACAACTTCGGCCTGCCCATCCAGTTCGGCGGCGATGCGATGCACGGCGCCAATAAATGAACCCTGCCCGCCACCAACGATGCCGGCGCGCAATTTTCTCTGCGAAATATCCTGTTTCATGGTCGTAACCCCAATATGCGATAGTTGGTTTCGACATCCTGCGCCCCGCCCGCGAAATCATCAAAAGCGCGGCCTGGCACATCGATGAGCATACTGCGAATGAATGTGCTCCCTTCGCGCGCTCCCTGTTCAGAATCCTTGATGCAGTCTTCCCATTCAAGCACAGCCCATCCATCGAAGCCATTTTGCGTCAACTTGGAGAAGACACGTTTGAAATTCACCTGCCCATCACCAGGGCTGCGGAAGCGCCCGGGACGATCTTTCCAATTCGCATAGCCACCGTAGACGCCCGACCTGGGCGAAGGATGATATTCAGCATCCTTCACATGAAAGGCTCGAATATAGTCTTTATAATAGTCAAGGTAGCCAATATAATCCAGGCATTGCAGGATGAAATGAGATGGGTCGTACAAAATACGCGCGCGTGGATGATTGCCAGTAGCTTCAAGGAATCGTTCGAAGGTGGCACCGTCGTGCAAGTCTTCGCCAGGGTGGATTTCGTAGGCCAGATCGATACCATATTCATCAGCTTTGTTGAGCAAAGGCAGCCAGCGCTTTGCCAGTTCTTGAAAGCCGAGTTCTACCAGTCCGGCAGGACGTTGCGGCCAGGGGTACATGGTATGCCACAGAAAAGCCCCCGAGAAGGTCGGCATGACATGCAACCCCAGGTTGTGCGAGGCCCGCATTGCTTTGACCATCTGATCCATCGCCCACTCTGTGCGTTCTCGCGGATGCCCGTGCAGTTCTTCCGGCGCGAAGGCATCGAATTGCACATCGTAGGCAGGATGAACAGCCACTAACTGGCCGATCAGATGCGTGGCCAGTTCTGTGATCACCAGCCCGTTACATCTCCCCTTGAGATCATCGCAATATTGCTTCGATTCCGCCGCCTTATCAAGGTCTATCAGACGCTTCTCCCAGGCCGGAATCTGAACGCCGGCGAAACCCAATCCCCTGGCCCATTGCGTAATGCCCTCCAGGGTGTTGTAAGGAGGAACGTCCTGCACGAATTGGGCCAGAAATAGCGCCGGTCCTTTGATTTGAGACACGCATGGCCGCCTTTCCATTGTGGAGTATAAAATATTTGTCCTATGAAGCTTGACTTATGTCCTAATTATAACCTAAGGTGGGAGTACAAGCGGAAAAGGAGAAATGGCATAGGCCTGAATGGTGATAAAGATCGAAAAATTTGCATGACTGGTTTATAGTAGATAGACATACTGGCAAAAAGTAAACGTATCACTTTGGTTGCGACACAGACAGACGGACATGAGATGAGGTAAGTCAGAATGATCCAAATATTTGTATTGAGCGCCTTAATCGCCCTGCTTGTAGCTCTCGCAGGTACCTATATAGCGATACGAATGCAATCTCGCGCCCTGCTGAAACTCCATGTACAGCAAGAGGCATGGCAACGAGCGCAGGAGGCCCAATTACGCACCTGGGAAGTACGACAGGGTAGCCATGCCCTTGAAGTTGAGAAAAAGCTGGCCAACCAGGTGAAGCAGGTACAGGAGAACTGGCGCACATGGGAAATCAAGGACCAGCAACGCATTGCAGCCATGGTACAGGAATTTGAAGCATTGATGGGCAAATTGAACCTGGAACATGAACTGGCCAGACTTCCCCATATCGATGAGACGCCGCTGCCCGCAATTGACCATGATCAGCACCAACAACCTTTCAAGAACTGGCGTCCTCCTACTTTCTGTGGAGCCGATTTGAGCGGGCGCGATCTTTCCCATCGTTATCTTGTCCGGGCCGATTTCAGAGAAGCACAATTGAGAGGCACCAACTTCTACATGGCCGACCTGAGGGGCGCATGCCTCGCGGGTGCTGATCTGACGGGCGCTGATCTCTCCGGCACCGACCTTTCGGGGGCCGATTTGCGGTCTGCTATATTGAATGGCGTTAATCTTCTGGTAACGGACATACGTAATGCAGTGCTCAATGGCGCAGATTTACGGGGCGCGCGCAACCTGACGGCAGATCAGGCCTACTCCGCTATATTCGATGATACGACGCGGTTCGATGAACATGCCGATGTAACACTGCCCCGTATCCCCAGCATTCGTCTGACGGTATACACCGAATCCACACCTCTGGTTTCCCTCAAATCGTCCGAGGATGTCAAACAGTTGGAATTACCACCAAATTCCATCGAGGCAGCACCTGTCTTCACGCTGCCCGAAACTACCGAAAAACAGCCAGCCGTGGGCGAAATATCCCCAGATGCATCCGATACGCTTCAACCGCCATCGACTGCACAGTTTGAAGCACCCGAGCCTGCTAATCAGTTACTACCGGATAAAGAAGATACTTTCGAGCTGGCAATTCCTGAATCTGCCACTCATGAAGAACTAATCGACCAACTCCAGACTGCCGGTGATAGTGGTTGGCCGATACCGGGAGATACTGCTATCGCGAATGGGTATGCGAATGGAAACTCGGCAAACCATGCACATAATGGCGCCGCGACGAATGGCATGAACGGCCATCTAGCACAAGCTCCAGACCTGGATTCGTTTACGGAACAGCCTGCTGAGGATACTCTTTTGAGGCCGCAACCATCAAACGGAAATTCGCACGTCCCAATGAAGAAAGATCCTCGATCAGCTACCCAGGAAAATAGACGTACTGGAGGATCCGGTAAAGCCAATCCCAGGAAAGGACGCAATGACCGAAGGCGAGCAAAGGCAAATTAACCCGGTCTGCCGCGACTTCGCCAGCTTCATCAAAAATCCTCAATTGTTTGTTTTGCCTTACTTACTGCTGCCAGCCAGCCAAGGACTGGCTATTATCAGGTGTTCCAACATAGCCATAAAGGATATTGTGCTATACTAGCATCGATGGGCTGGTTGGGCTGGGACATAAAGCAACTTCTGAGGAGAAACTAGTATGACTGAAGAGCAGATGCCATTAGCAGGGAAAATCGCCTTGGTGACAGGCAGCAGTCAAGGTATCGGGCGAGCGACGGCAGAGCGGTTGGCACGCTCAGGTGCCGATATTGTCATAAATTATCGTAGCAACGCCAGCGCTGCAAATGAGACCAGGGAAAGTATCGAGGCGCTGGGCAGGCGTTGTATCGCAATTCAGGCCGATGTGAGCCAGGAAGAACAGGTTACTCGCCTCTTCAATGAGGCAAATGCGGAACTCGGCCCGATCTCTATTTTAGTCAACAATGCCGGAACGACGCGCGATAAACTGATCTTACAGATGCCGCTTGCCGATTTCGAGCATGTCATCCATACGAATTTATATTCGGCTTTCCTTTGCACGAAAGCCGCCCTGCGCGGCATGATGAAGGCCCGTTGGGGCCGCATCGTCAACGTTGCTTCGGTAGCGGGTCTGCTAGGAAATGCTGGCCAGGCGAACTATAGCGCATCCAAGGCCGCCATTATCGCCCTGACCATCAGCACAGCGCGCGAAATGGCGAGCCGCAATATCACGGCCAACGCAATTGCACCCGGATTCGTGCCGACGGAATTGACCTCCACACTATCAGAACAGCAGCGAAAATATATGCGGGATATCACGCCTCTAGGACGTTTTGGTACTCCTGAAGAGGTGGCGGCAACGATCCATTTCCTATGCCTGCCAGAGGCCGGCTATGTCACCGGCCAGATCATCTGTGTTGATGGTGGAATGGCAATGCATATCTAACATAACAAATGAAACAAATTTGGCGCGGTTCTCCTCTAAACGGATAATAATCGCCTTATACAAAGGAGACCGCGCTATGACTTTGATTGAAACAGAGGAAACCAACCAATATACGTTTGAGGCCTTCGCGGCCCACGGTTTTTATACCGAGATTAACCGTTCACTTGTCCGGCGCGCGCTTGCGTCTATCGCAACTCGCCCCAATCGTTCAACACTGACCATCGTAGACATGGCCTGCGGAACCGGAGCTATTTCTCGCCTCGTCGCGGAAGAGATTCGCCATCATGGCAGGCAGGCACACATTATCGGCGTGGACCCATCGGCGGAAGCGTTGCGGCGTGCCCAAAGAGGAATGGAAGAAGCCGGGTTAGAAGGCTCGGGGGTCCATACGGACTTTATCCAGGGAGAGGCCGATGATCTCCCCAAGATCGTGCAGCATGCTGATGCTGCATTCTTTTGCAACGCCATCCACCTGCTCCCTGACAAGCTCTCGGCATTCCGCTTGACGGCCAGCATTCTTGCTCCCGGCGGTATTTTTGCCTGCAATAGTGGCTTTTACGAGGGTACTTACGTTGAGGGAACCGAACGCTTTTACCGCCTCTGGACACGCCGGGCCGTGGGATGGCTGCGTAAGGAACATCCCGAAATCCGCCTATCACGCGAATCAAAAGCGACGGCGATGCAATGGCTGACACCCGAAGAATACATAGACCTGCTCAAACAGAGCGGCTTCGATAGTGTCGATGCCAGGCAGGAATGCGCCATTATGACAGTAGATTCGTACCACGATATCGGTCAATACTGGTTATTCATCGAGGGGGCTTTGCCAGGCGTTCCATTGCCCGTCGGCGCGGCCGCATTGGGGATATCCGTCTACCAGGCCGGGCAGGAACTGGGCATCAAAGAGATACCCCGCAACTGGCTGCAAATTGTGGCCCGTAAATTGTAAAAGGGAGAAGCGACTTACAATAGCCCACGGCAGCATGCTTCCATATGATATCATTAACAAAGAGGGCTAAACCCCCCTGTAAGGATTTTATTGGGAAAATTCACCTTTCATCTGAAATAGCATGTGGTAGAAAAGGAGAAATCTCGCATGCAATGGGCCATTGCAACGGCAGCATTCCTGGCCTCTGCTGTCGAATTCGTCGAGGCGCTCACAATTGTACTCGTGGTCGGTGTAACGATCAACTGGCGTAGCTCCCTGGTAGGGGCTTTTGCGGCAGCCCTTACATTAGCGGTTATTGTTGGCACGCTGGGCGTAGCACTTGTTGTATATGTTCCTATCGTTATCCTGCGGCTTGCAGTCGGCATTGTACTGGTACTCTTCGGCCTGAAGTGGCTCAAAAAGGCCATTCTGCGCTATAGCGGGTTGAAAGCCCTGCATGACGAAGAGGCCATCTTCGAGGAGAAGATGGCGGAACTGCGAGGGCGAGGCGAAGCCACAACTCAAATCCAACCTTTCGGTGTGGCATTATCATACAAATCCGTCCTGCTCGAAGGGCTGGAAGTTGCTTTCATCGTCATCACTTTTGGCAGTAACGTCACAACCAGCGGTGGAATCGGCGGTATAGGCTCCGCCGCGATAGGCGCGGCAATCGCCGGTATCCTTGTTATCGGCGCAGGTGTGCTGGTAAGAGCACCTCTTAAGCGTGTACCAGAGAATACGTTGAAGTTCATAGTAGGTATCATGCTAACGAGCTTTGGTACATTCTGGGCCGGTGAGGGCTTTGGCTACAATTGGCCGCTATCGGATGCTTTCATTCTCATCCTGGTCGCTCTTTACCTTGTAGCCTCGTTTATCCTCGTCACCTGGCTTAAACAGGTGAAACAACGGCAGACAGAGGCCATTGCCATGCACAAAGACGCGATGGTAACCACAGAACAAGAAGGAGTACGCTCATGAAGGTAATCAACGCAATCTACCAGTTTATCGTGGGCGATATGATTATTCTGACAGGCATCGTCATCGCGCTGATCATACTTTTCTTGATTGAGTACGTTCCTTTCCTGTCTCCACTTCGTGTAGCGATTGGTCCCATCTTAATTGCAGCTGTACTGGTTGTTCTGGTTGCTACGCTAAGCCGGGAAGCGTTCAGCAAACGGTAAAACAAGTCCAGAAAAAAATCCTTACCAGCACACTGCCGGTAAGGATTTTTTCTGGCTTATTCATTGCAGGACAATCTGGCAACGATTGTGATAATCTCCCAGCTACAAACCCATCCAGGGCCTGCTCCTGAGTTTGCTAGAAGGCTTGCTGCATGCTACATATCTTATAAGCAGTATTGCACTAACTATAGGTAGAGTTATGTGAAGGGAGAAGAGTAAGTAGTATGGCAGACAATGACAAGGATCAGAGCAACAAATCACTTTTAAGCGCAGCCGCCATCGGTGTAGGAAAAACCGTTGTGAGTCTCAGACAAAAGAAAGAAGAGCCGAAACTCGTAGGTCAGATAGTGCTTATAACGGGCGGGTCGCGCGGCTTAGGTCTCCTTCTCTCCCACGAGTTCGCCCGCCAGGGAGCAAAAATAGTAATCTGCGCGCGTGATGAGCAGGAACTGGCACAGGCGAGGCAACAATTGGAAGAACGCGGTGCCGAAGTAATGGCCATTCCTTGTGATATCACCGACCGCGTACAGGCGCAGAATATGATTCAGCAGGCGACGGAAGCGTTCGGACGCATAGATATACTGGTGAATAACGCGGGCATTATTACGGTTGGTCCGCTCATGGCGCAGACACTGGAGGACTTTCGTGAAGCGATGGACATCATGTTCTGGGGCATGTTTTATACCACCATGGCTGTGCTGCCACAGATGCTAGACCGCAAAGAAGGACGTATTGTCAACATCACCTCTATTGGTGGAAAAGTGAGCGTGCCTCACCTGCTCCCCTATGACAGCGCGAAATTCGCGGCGGTAGGATTTTCCGAAGGCTTGCGAGCCGAGATGGCAAAAGAAGGCGTCAAAGTAATTACCATCGCTCCTGGTCTCATGCGCACCGGCTCCGAGATAAACGCTTACTTCAAGGGTAACAACCGGAAAGAATATACCTGGTTTACAGTCCTGGGTAGTTTACCGGTTCTCTCAATGAGCGCAGAGAAAGCAGCGCAAAAGATCGTGCAGGCCACATATCGTGGTAGCGCCGAGGCGATTCTAGGCTTTCCCGCAAAAATGCTGGCAAAATTCCATGGGCTTTTTCCAGGGGCGACTACCGGTATCCTCGGGTTGATCAATCGTTTCTTACCTGGCGCAGGGCCGGTATGGGGGTTGGAGCGTCACACGGGGAAAGAGAGCGAAACACCTGTTACACAATCTTTCATAACCGGTTCTACACAAAAAGCTGCCCAGGAGTACAACCAGACATAAAATTCTCATTAATTTTTTCCAATGTAACTAACGTTCGGTTGACACGCTATTGTTAAGCTGATATCATGGATGTTCATAGGGGCGTTTGTGCGCTATTAACGCAGCAGGGAAAGGGATATGCAGCAAGGAACCGGAGATTGGCGCGAACTGCTGGGAACGATTATCAGCAATCCTCAGGAGCGACAACGCATAGCTCAAGAGATGAGAGTCCAGCCAATTACCCTGGCGCGCTGGATCAAGGGGGAGGCGGAGCCTCGCCCCCATAATCTGCGTCAATTGCTGCATGTCCTTCAACCGGCACATCGCGACCTGCTCATGAAATCGCTGGGTGATAAACTGGGGGGATGGCATGATGAGACAGCTGAGGATGTATCCAACGAAATACCTTCTGAATTTTACCGCCGCATCTTCAGTGCGCACGCAGGAACGAATCCGGCATTGCGCTACTGGTCGATGTCCAGCCTGATTTTACAACAGGCTCTTAGCCAGCTAGATCCCGAACGCAAGGGCTTAGCAATTACTCTTGTACGATGCATGCGTTCTTCAAATAGCAAGAAGATTCGCAGCCTCAGGGAAGGTGTTGGTAAAGGCACCCCACCATGGTCAGGCGACCTGGAACAGAAAGGAATGTTCCTTGGAGCCGAATCGCTAGCCGGTTATGTCGTCACCACCTGTCATCCGGCTCAGATCCAGAATATTTTTGAAGATAGATCGCTTCCAGCGCACCAGGTAGAATATGAGGTAAGCGCTGCTGCCCATCCAATATTATATACGGGGCGCATTGCCGGCTGCGTACTTATCTCCAGTACCCAACCCGACTATTTTATCTCACCAGCCCGCAATGCCCTGATAGGCGAGTATGCCAACCTGCTGGCGCTGGCAATCGAGCCGGAAGAGTTCGTCGACCCACAAGATATTGAGCTTATGTTGATGCCTCCGCATGAGAAACAGAGACACTATTTCGCCACTTTCCGCCAACGCGTGACGCAAGTGCTCATGACGACCCCAATGAGCAATCAGCAGGCCGAGCAACATGTATGGGAGCAACTAGAAGAAGAACTCCTGCTGGCTCAACTGGAGAGCGCTGTATCCGGTTAAAAGATAGTTCAGGTTAAAGATGTTCGACGACTTCACCGCACCCCTCGATCAACGCTGGACGCAAACGTGCATCGGTGCTGGCTCACTGGAAATCGTGAATTCTGCCTTACGCATGTCGTTCGCTTCGGCCCAACATGGCACTTATACTGATGCGCAAATCGATGATTACGGGGGACTTGCCAGATCAGCTTTCCCATGGAAACCACCGCTGCGCATGGAGGTGCGAGCAAGGTCCTCGCTGCCTGCGGCAACATTAACCAGCGCCGGAGACCACCCGGATTATTTGCGGGGCACAGCAGGATTTGGTTTCTGGAACTACCCTTTTTCCGTGCGGGGAGATATCCTTATGCTGCCGGAAGCTGCCTGGTTTTTCTATGCTTCGCCGCCCTCTAATATGGCGCTGGTTCCCAGCATTCCTGGTTTCGGTTGGAAAGCCCAGGTGATACATAGTATGCGCCCGGGCGCTCTTGCTGCCACAATCCCCCTGGCACTCACTACCGGTCTAGGTCTCTTGACAGGCCAGACGCGACCAGCTTCACGTTGGATGCAGCGATTGACGGGTGCGCGTGAAGCGCTGATTAATGCAGACATGTCATTCTGGCACACCTATGTTCTGGAATGGCGCCAGGACGAAGCCCTCTTCCAGGTTGATGATCAATTGGTACTGCGTGCTTCAGAACCGCCCACTCGTCCACTTGGTTTCGTTGCCTGGCTGGATAATCAGTACGCGGTTGCCACGCCACGGGGTGTATTGCGATTTGGAGCAATCGCGAGCGGGCCGCAGTGGTTTGAGATCGACTTTGTCAGGATTGACGGCCTGGCTTGAGCAGCAATAGCTCACATGAAAACTTTCGGAGAATACATTGGACAAAACAACCTTGCTGAACACAATACAGACAGAATATTCGCAATTCGAATCGCTTATCGCCCCTTTAAGCGAGATACAACTCTGTGCCTCACCTTCTCAAGGAGAATGGTCTATCAAGGATATCATGGCTCATATTGCCGCCTGGGAACAAATCTGCACCCGCTGGCTCGATGAGGTCGTGCGGGGAGAAACGCCGCAGCCAGCAGAACGGGTTGATATGCATTCGAATGAGCGAATTTATCAACAGCATAGAGACAACTCCCTGGCAGAGATAGAGCAATTCTTCCATGATGCTCACCAGCAGCTCCTCAAACAGGTGGATATACTCTTTCAAACGCTTTCGGAAGAGGAGATCAATGCGTCGCATCGCTTCGCCTGGACCGAAGCGTGGCCCGGCGCTTCAATTATTGCTGTGATTGCGGATAATTCCTACGAGCATTATCAAGACCACGCGCAACAGGTACGTAAATTGCTCGCTGGCTCCAAATAGGACGTTTCTAAGCATCTATCTTAACGGGGTCATGTCATTCTTCGCTGCGCTCAGAATCGCTGGTTCCAAATAGGACGTTTCTAAAGCATATGTCTTAACGGAAGAAAAGGCTTTCTGAAAAGCAGCAGGGATGGCATTGAAAGTAGTTTCCAATGCCATCCCTGCTGCTTTTCATACATTCAGCTTATTTTTGCATTGTTCAATGAATGTCACCTGCGCTTCCATTCGCAGCTGGTAATACCATCAGTAGTATCGACACCCCACCGCAAGGCCATATAATCGAATACAATAAACAGCGCTACGATAATGATGAGAGTCAGCATGATGGCCTCCTTCGTTGTTTTCATATATCTATCGCCGACCTGATATTTGTCAGCTTTTACGCTTTAATTGTAACCCCAACCTGGTGTATAATGAAGTGAAAAGCAAAGGTCTTTTCGCAGAAATGGCTACAAGAGTAAGGTAAAGGTGCAAAATGGCTTTAGAAATTGAGAAGCTGCTGGATGATACCGGTTGGCGGCTTTTAGAGGCGCTGCAAGAGAACGCCCGTCTCTCGTATAGTGAACTTGGACAGCGTGTTGGGCTCTCCTCACCTGCCGTGGCGGAACGTATTCACAGGATGGAAGATGCGGGTATTATCAGCGGATATCATGCTCAGGTCAATGTGGCAAAGATTGGTTTCCCCGTCACTGCTATTATCCGCATGGGTTCTGCTCCCGGGGAGAGATGTACACGTTCTGTACCTTATATACAGGAAATACCTGAAGTATTGGAGTGTTACCGCGTCACAGGCAGCGATTCGTTCATCCTGAGAGTAATGGCTTCATCGGTTGAACAGCTGGAGGCCCTTATCGACCGCCTATCAGGACACGGTTCCCTCACCACCTCAATCGTACTTTCTACGCCGCTATCGAGGAGAATCATTACTCAAAAATTGGCCAGTATGGAAGGCGAGGAGGTCGAAGCCACAGCCTGATTCTGTAGAGAAACATGATTCCTGGCAAGGCTCAATTTGACGTATGCAACAGGCGGATCGATCAGATACATCGACCCGCCTTTCCCAATAAATCGATAGCTACTTTTCGGCCAGTTTGAGTATCTCATCGACGATGCCGTACTCGATGGCCTCTTCGGGACTCATGAAGAAGTCGCGTTCGGTATCGCGTTTGATTCGCTCGAGCGGCTGGCCCGTATGGTAGTGGATGATCTCATTGAGAACATCGCGCGTGTGCAGGATTTCACGGGCATGGATATCGATATCGGTAGCCTGTCCACCAATTCCGCCCTGAATAAGAGGTTGATGGATGTGAATACGAGCATGCGGCAGCGAACGTCGCAGCCCCTTGTCACCCGCCATCAGCAGAATGGTGCCGAAACTGGCGGCAAAGCCTACGCAGGTCGTGGCAACCGGGCAGGACAGCGAACGCATCGTATCGTAAATCGCCAGGCCCGAAGTGACCTCACCACCGGGCGAATTGATATAGACATTAATCTCGCGCTGGCTATCTTCAGAATACAAAAACAGTAACTGGGCCACGACCAGGCTGGCCATCGTCGACTCGACAGGACCGTTAATCATGATAATGCGATCCCGCAGCAGGCGCGAGTAAATGTCGTAGGCGCGTTCTCCACGCCCCGTCGCCTCTATTACCGTTGGAACTACAAGACTCGATGTCATAGTTTTTCTCCTATTTACTCCTGTCTACTCCTGGCGCTGCCGCACAAAGTAGTAATGAACGAGCGAACTTCTTCCGGTCGCTCCTTGATCCAGAATTCCAACCAGCAGCCAGCCCTGACTACCCAGTTCATTCAAATGCTCGATTGAGGGCAAATCTTCTTCCCGTGCGTCGACGCTGAGAACGCGATATTCCCAACGTAACGGCTCGCTGTGGACGCTCTCATAGACCATAGGAATCGGTAATGAAAACCGGACATCCTTTTGATCGGATAAGAGATCTCCAAAATGAAATGCCATAGGACATAACCTCCTTTGTAAGGCTTGTTTGGCAAGGACGACCGCCAGGCTCGCCCCTACCTTATGCGGGTGACCTTTCAGTCCTCCAATTGTTGCTAGAAACTGGACATTGCTTCCACTTGCATATTACCATGCCGATAGCCTATACTAATAGACAAAAGATATGCTTTTAGCATAGTTTCCATCGAAGATATGCCATAAGCATACATAGAAAGGGAATACGATGGCAGATTTGCAAGAAATTGTGGGAAGAGTGATCCGGCGCGAACGACAAGACCGGCAGATGACGATCAAAGAGCTTGGAGATAAGGCGGGACTTTCAGAAATTTACGTAGGTGAGATTGAACGAGGGCAGAAGTATCCCTCCTCGAAGGTTCTTGAAAGTCTGGCTAACGCGCTCGACCTGGATATAGCGGATTTGCTAGAACTGATGGCGGATGAAATTCGTGGCGAACGTATGCCACAAACCGCGAACGCTATCGGCTTCACGTTGCCATCCACGCCCAACCAGCCTCACCGCATCGTGGTCAAAAAGATTGTCAATATGCTCAACGAGGGTGAGGTGGAGAGCGTAGTAAACTTCAGCGAATTTTTGCTTTCCAGGCGTATTAATCAGTAGCTTGAGAAGCCGGAATCCGTGGAAGTTTCTTCTCTACTCCCACGGTAGGATTGCCCCGTAATCATGCGTAAGCGTTAACGCATCCTTCGGCGTATTGACATGGCGTGGGGGCGACTCGAAAGATTGATAAGGACGCAGGCGCAGGCGAACGCGCCGCTCCCTGATAACACGCTCTCTTGTCGCATCACGCACCGATTCCGGCATTGGCTGGCCGGCCATCAAGCTTGAAATAGCCATACTCATGTCAACGACTTTTTCAAGGTCGGTATCGATGGTAGCATCGATTTCGGCGTGGCAGTACAGCAGCAGATAAGATGGCGGCCACTTCTCGTCGAGAACACAGAATGAAACTTTAGGGTCGCGCTTCACGGATTTGGCTTTGCCGCGGCCCTCCATAGTAGAAATAAGCAGGTCATTTCCGTCCATGACGTAGTAGACGATTGTCATGGCCGGGCCTGAGTTCTTGCGATTCGTGCCGAAAACACCCACGCGGTGAGCGCGAACGAAAGCTCTTCGTTCTTCCTTATTCATAGTCTACCCTTTCTTCAAGTGCTTTCTTCAGGTTTCAGGAACTGGCAGAACCTGCCCGCCTTCCTGACTTTTTAGGTCCGGTGGCATTCATACCACCCTGCGAGATTTGCAGGGCCGTTCGTACAGCTGCCGGTTCGTACTCCGGCGTCAATTGAGCCAGAAGCGTCAGGGCGGTGCGAGCAAGATGCTGTGTCAAACGATATGCCGCCGTTTCAGTATCTCGCGCAACACACGCCTGCAAAATCGCCTCATGTTCAGTATCAGCGATCACGCGATTACGAGGATCGCTCTGCATGTACATGCGCCGGTAAAATGTGCAGCGATCAGCATAGCCCGCGATTGTATCATAGAGATATTCACCGGCGTATGCTACGAGGAGCCTGTGAAACCGGCGGTGTGGTTCCTCCCGGCTCTCCGCGTCTCTGGCAGCAAGTAATTCCGCGAGCGTGTTTTGCAGCATAGCGATATCATGCGCATGCAGGCGAGGAACGGTCAATCGAATGCCCAGTGCCTCGAGGAGAACGCGGCTGGCATAGATACTGTCAAGAACCCGCGGATTGAAAGAGGGAATGCGGGCGCGCTGGTTATGTTCAGCCTCGACCAATCCCTCCTTTTGTAGCATGCGTAGCGCTTCCCGCAGCGGCGTGCGGCTTACTCCTAGCGCTCCCGCCAGTTCAACCTGCGACAGCATAGTTCCAGGTGCATAGGCTCCATCCAGAATCAGCTTGCGCAGGCGATAATACAGAGCCACAACCCCGTTCAAATCCTCCCCTTTATCAATGGAAGGTAAAGGTTGGATTTTCCCGGAGCTACTGCCCATTGCGCTTCTCCTTAGCAAGGATCGGATTGCGAAATAAGAAATTACTTAAGGCACAAGGCAAAATACGCTTCCTTTTGTTCGTTCTGTAAGGACGAAACTGCATACATATCAGCAGCTAATGGGTTGTAATTTCCCTTTCTGCATGTTACATTTAGCAGCAAGTGTATACATTAGTTTATGTTTTGTCAAGGTTTATCCCAGGAGTCCTCGTGCTCGCGAGTTCTTGCTGTAAAGTTCAGCTAGCACGTATTTAGTTGTACATCCCTTCGAAAGGAGATTTTTTATGTCAATTGTGAACGTCAAGCGTATCTCACATGTGGCATTGAAGACGAAAGATGTGGAGCAACAGATGGATTTCTATACAAAGATGGTGGGATTGGGTGAAACTGAGCGCGATAGCGCAGGTCGAGTCTATTTACGCTGCAATGCCAACCATCATTCCCTGATCCTCGTGCCATCCACTGAGACTGGGATTGACCACTACGCACTGGAAGTCGGCGGGCCGGCGGAATTCGAGACCGCGGCTACGGCTTTGACGCATGCCGGTATCCCGTATGAGATCGAGCAATCAGATGAACTCGGTCAGGGCACTTCTTTACGCTTGCGCGATCCCGAAGGATTTGTGATTGAATTGATCGGCGAGATGGCGCAGGTCGACGCGAATTATGGGCCGCGCGCTGTTCAACCGCGCAAACTTGGCCATATCACTTTCAAGGTAAGTGATTGCAAACGCAGCGCCGATTTCTACCAGGAAGTGCTGGGATTCCGCATTTCCGATTGGGTGGAAGATAAGTTCGTCTGGATGCGCTGCAATCCGGATCATCATGGGATTGCATGTTCCGTTGGTGATATGGCAAAGCTGCATCACTTCGCATTCGAGGTACAGGACCTTTCTTACCTGGCACGCCAGGCCGATCATCTCGCGCAGAATGGCTATTCCCTGATTTACGGGCCTGGTCGCCATGGACCCGGCAAGAATCTATTCGCCTATTTTCGGGACCTTGAGCGGAATATAGTCGAATTTACCTGCGATGTGCAGCAGATCTGGGATGACGCAACATACGAACCAAAGGTCTGGAGCATGCAGGAACAATGGTCGAATGTCTGGGGATCGCCTAAACCTGCCGATTTTTAATAGTGCAGGGGAGAACACCATGCGTATTCGCCCGCTCGAACCAGGTGAATTTGATGCGAGCCTGGCACCTGTGCTGGAGGATATTCTGCGCCTGCGCGGCACAGTCTATAACCTGCACCGGGTGCTTGCCCATAGCCCGAAGGCCTTACGCGCGTTCATGACCTTCTCAGCATACGTTCGTGATGAAGCCGACTTAAGCCCACGCCTGCGCGAACTGGCCGTGCTACGTGTGGCAACACTGCACAACGTGGCTTACGAAATTGCGCAGCATCAAGGCCCGGCAAAACGAGCAGGCCTGACGCAGGAACAGATTGCAAATGTTGCCAACTGGCGCGAACATGTAGATATCTTCGAGCCACAAGACCGTGCCGTGCTGCAATTTGCGGAGGAGACAGCCAGCACGTTCCGCGTTTCCGATGCAACCTTTTCCACCGCCAGCCAATATTTAAGTGAAAGCGAAATGGTTGACCTCGCACTTGTTGTAGGATGGTATCTGCTCTGCGCCTCTGTACTTGTGCCATTTGAAATTGAGCTTGAGGATTAACGATCACCATTTCTCATCTTTCCCAGGAGTGGCCTGTTCAGTATCGCCTCAATAGTTAAGAATCGTACTAAATGGGTGGGAAGTTTAGTACGCGCTTTTTTAGCTCATGAGTTGGAAGAGCGATGAATGAATGAAAGAGGCAATATATGACAGACCAGAATAACATCAATGAACAAAGCAAGCAGCAAAACCTGGAGCCTGATCGCGTCCAGAACGATCAACAGTACCTGACGACGAACCAGGGTGTGCGCATCAACCATACGGACGATTCTCTCAAGGCTGGAGAACGAGGACCAACGCTGCTGGAAGACTTCCACTTCCGTGAAAAGCTCATGCACTTTGATCACGAGCGCATACCGGAGCGTGTAGTGCATGCCCGTGGCAGCGGCGCCTTTGGATATTTCCAGGTCTATGAGCCAATGACCGAATATACGAAGGCAAGTTTTTTGCAAAATCCCTCGGTGAAGACGCCCGTCTTTGTGCGCTTTTCAACAGTAGTCGGCTCGCGTGGCTCGGCTGATACAGTACGTGATGTGAGAGGATTCGCGACGAAGTTTTATACCTCGGACGGTGTGTTTGACCTGGTGGGAAATAACTTCCCGGTCTTCTTCATTCAGGATGCCATCAAATTCCCCGACCTGGTACATGCCGTCAAGCCGGAGCCACCTGACGAGATGCCGCAGGCAGCTACGGCTCATAATACGGCCTGGGATTTCTTCTCATTGCTACCTGAATCGACTCACATGGTGATGTGGCTACTCTCAGATCGCGCGCTGCCGCGCAGTTTCCGCATGATGGAGGGCTTTGGAGTCCACACCTTCCGCTTCGTGAACGATCAGGGCAAGGCGCGCTTCGTCAAGTTCCACTGGAAGCCGGTGCTGGGCACCTATTCGCTGACCTGGGACGAGTCACAGCAACTGGCAGGAAAGGACCCCGACTGGCTGCGGCGCGATCTCTGGGAGGCCATCGAGAAAGGCGATTATCCAGAGTACGAACTGGGCGTGCAGATGTTCGAGGAATCGGAAGAATTTGCCTTCGCCTTCGATATTCTTGATCCAACCAAGATTTTGCCGGAGGAAGTCATACCCGTGCGGCTCATTGGTAAGATGACCTTGAACCGCAACCCGGACAACTTTTTCGCCGAGACAGAGCAGGTTGCGTTCCATCCAGGTCATGTCGTACCCGGCATTGACTTTACTGATGACCCTCTCTTACAGGGCAGGCTCTTTTCGTATCTCGACACCCAGCTGATTCGCCTGGGTGGGCCGAATTTCGCCGAGATACCTATCAATCGCCCCGTATCACCTGTTCATAACAACCAGCGCGACGGATACATGCGGCAGGCAATCAACGAGGGCCGGGCGAGTTACTACCCAAATTCGCTTGGCAAGGGCTGTCCGATGCTGGCGCCTGAGACGGCCCACGGCTATGTACATTATGCCGAGAAGATCGAGGGGAGAACGACTCGCGCTCGCAGCGAGAGCTTCAAGGACTTCTTCAGTCAGGCAACGCTCTTCTGGAAGAGCCTGACGTCGGTCGAGCAGGACCACCTGGTTGCCGCGGCCCACTTCGAATTAGGCCATGTGAATGTCAAAGAAGTGCGTGAGCGCATGGTCACGCTATTCAATTATGTTGACCATGATCTGGCAGTCCGCGTTGCGGAGGGTATCGGCGTGCCAGCTCCGGCAGAAAGAGTACATCCCAGCATCACTACTCCCACAGGCCGCCGCAATGTCGAGCGTTCTCCTGCGCTCAGTCTGGAGCACCTGGCGAAGAATACCATTAAGAGCCTGCGCATTGCGGTACTGGCCGCGGATGGCGTCGATGCCAATGCTTTACAAACCGTGAAGAAGGCGCTCGAGGAGAAAGGAGCGCATGTATTCGTCATCGCGAAAGGCCCTGGCTCTGTTAAGGGGGCAAAGGGCCAGGCAGTGCAGGTCGATGCCAGCGCAATTACGACCAGTTCGGTGATGTATGACGCGGTATTCGTTCCGGGTGGTCAGGAAAGCGTCTCGCAATTGCTGAAGCAAGGGAATGCTCGCCATTTCGTTGCCGAGGCCTTTAAGCATGGCAAGCCAATCGGGGCCGTAGGTGAGGGCGTCGAATTACTTGTGCGCTCCGACCTTCCGGGCCTATCCTCAGGCGGTGCGCTATCGAGCGGAGGACTGTCCAATTCAAATGGCGTCGTGACCATGCGCAACATGTCGGACATGAACTCGTTCATCCAGCAGTTTACAGCCGCCATAGCGAAACATCGCCACTGGTCTCGCCCGCAGGAGCAAGTACCAGCTTAAGAAGAGAGTGATGGCTAGATGCTTCCAAGTTGATCATGCGGCATGGGTAGGCAACAGAGAAACCTCCTTCTCCTTGTCAGGTGCGAACGGACTGCCGATATGACGAAGAATCTCGGCAGGCGTCCGAGCCAGTGCCTGAAAATGCGCCTCCAGATCCGCAAGGAGGAGGTCGAAGGTGCTACGATGATGATTATGCGTGACCACCCGCCGCGAGACGCGCCAGAGCCATTCAATACGGTTGGCGTCAGGATCATAGGCAGGGGTGTAGACCAGGCGCAGATGCTCTTTGAGTTCGGCCAGCATACCGCGCACGAGGAGAGAGCCAGCCGAGGTATGGGTCTTGAGATTGTCGGCAATCACGATGGCGATGCGTCCTCGTTGTTGAGAACGAGCCACAGCGCTACGCACTTGTTGACAGAAAACATCAGCAGTGCGCCCTGCGGCAACGCGGCCATCAAACCAACCATCACGCCAGTCCAGCAGGCCAAAGCCATAGACTTTCCGATTATCCCCAGGTGCTTCAACCAGGCGTTGCCCGCATCGTCCTTTCTGAGACCAGACGCGCGTGAGAGTGGGGTGAAAGGCCACTTGCATCTCGTCTTGCAGATACAGGTCAGCCTGTGGCAGCAGGGCAAGCAAATCAGCCAGGTCGTCGGGAAGCTGATCCCAAAGGTCAGCCTCAACCAGATCATGAACGGGTAGAGGTTCGGGTACAGTTGTACCGGCTAAAAGAACCTCTACCCGCAGGCGTTTCCCACGTAGTCCGTTTTCTCTTCCGCCTTGCGCTTCAGCGTCCAGGTGGAACGTTTGCAGACGTAGTCATGGGCATGTAAGTACACGCGAACCGTCTCTTCGGTGACGTGAATACCTGTCTGCTGGCCCAGATACGCCGCAAGTCCCTCGGTAGTCCAGTTCGCGGTCTCTACACCGACTTCATGAGGGTCCAACTCAATCACTCTCAGCAGTTCGGTTTCCCAGGCCGTTGTGACCCGTCGCTCTCGGCCTGGGGCAGTGCTCCGTGGAACGGCATCCAATCCGCCGTTCAAGAAGCGCTTGAGCACACGCACGACAGTGTCCGGGCTGCGCAGCACGGTTTGGGCAATCTGGCTCGACGTTTGTCCTCGCTGCGAGAGCAAGAGCATCTGGTAGCGTGTGCGTGTTTCGGCATCCGTTGTTTCTTCATAGCGCTGGCGCAGTTCGGCCAGTGTTGGTTTCTCCAATGAAGTGAGGGTTATGGGAGCGGTCATTCCGTCTTCCTTTCGTCACTTTTCCACTTCTCTCTGACACCTCGTCATGAGAATCGGCCACACACAGCCCTCTTGTTGTAATACATCGTTGCCGCCCCATCGCCCGTCTCGGCAGCGCTTCACACCTGAGCATTTTCTCCGAGCAAGAAGATCAAGTACTCCTTTTTACGCTGTTCCATCTCCTCCTCTGGAAAGACCGGCGCTTTCCCTAAAAGGGAAGCCTTAAACTCTTTGACCAAGGCATCGCGCAGTGGTGTCTTGCTATGACCCAGGCGGAGCTTTTTTCCTTCCGGTACTCTGATCCCTTCCCGCTGGAGCAGGTACCTGGCAAAGGCCAGTTCAGGCGTCAGCCCATCGGCTAACAAGACTCCCATTTGCTTGAACAGTTCGTCTGAGACCAGGATGGGCGCTTCCAGAAGCAGAGCTAATCCGATGGCGTCGCCAATACGCATCTGTTTCATCTGCTCTTGCACCATCGAGTCTGCGCGCCACCTGAGTTGGCACCGACACAGATGATAGAGAGGAGGAAGCATTGAGTAACTTTCTATGCGTACCTCTTCCAACTTGTAGTTCAGCAACGTGAGTGTCTCAGCCATCAGATGGATGGAAAGAGGGCGTGGCAGGGTCAAGTGATTCAAGGCAGCAACAATGGGCAAGGCTTCGTGCCGCTCAATGCCGAACACCAGCAGGCGTTGACCTGGTTCGTCGATCAAGGAAACGCTGTATAGCAAGGGGCTATCAATCGTAAAATTTCTTCTGACACCCTCTACCTTTACAGGGATCATGAACATCCTCCATTTTTCTCTCTTCAGAATGTACCCAATGTTCCTGAGTCTTCGCCAGGTTTCTGTCCAAAAGGACTGACCCCCGATCTGCGCATCATATGACGAGGTGTTTTCTCTCTCATTCTATCATATCTCCGCAGGATCTATCTGGAAGCATATAGCGTGTACAGACCCCAACGGCAGGCCACAATGCGGCCTGCCGTTGGGGTCTGTACACGCTAGCTATCACCTGGATACTCATGATAAACTAACAGCGATAACCATTAGAATGCTCGTCTCAAAAATATCTGGTCTTAAGGAGTATCTATATGAAAGCTATTTATCTGCATTCAAAACAAGAAATAGAGGCTTACCTGCGACGCGATACCTTCCTTCATATTTACTCGCTTGGTGATCTAGACGATTTTTTCTGGCAATACACAACCTGGTATGCCCTGGTCAATGATCAGCAAGAAATAAGCGCAATTGCGCTCATCTACTCAGGGATTCATGTTCCCGTCCTGCTGGCCCTTTCCGAAGAGCCCGGAGATGATCTGGGCGAATTACTGCAATCCATTTCGCATCTTCTACCCCGGCATTTCTATGCGCACCTCAGTGGGGACCGGGCTCCTATCTTCGAGAGAGACTACGCGATACATTCATTCGGACCGCATTACAAAATGGCGCTGATCTACAAAGAGCGGGTAGATACTATCGATATATCCAGAGTTATTCCACTCACCGTTTCCGACCTACCAGCCTTGCAAGCACTCTATCAGGCAAGCTATCCGGTCAATTCATTCGACCCGCGCATGCTCGAAACCGGCTACTATTACGGTATCCGGCGAGGTTCAGACATCATCAGCGTGGCAGGCATCCACGTCTATTCGCAACGTTACAAAGTAGCAGCTCTAGGCAATGTGACAACGCACCCCGAATTTCGTGGTCAGGGCCTGGGAACGGCAGTATGCGCGAAACTCTGCCAGGCTCTGCTGCATACAGTTGATCACATCGGATTGAATGTGAAGGCGGATAATATGAGCGCAATATCTGCTTATAGAAGGCTGGGATTTGAGGTTGTTGCGGAGTATGGGGAGTATGAGATGAAGTTGAGATAGAGGGAACTTTTCCCCATCCCCCATCGTCTGCTTGTTGAACCATCCAAATAAACTCAACAAGAGGAGACCAGACGATGATGAAACGACTTGCAATCCTTGTATCCGCGCTCGCATTCTTCCTATTGCAATCCCAATCCGCACTGGCTTGCGGCGGATTGATAGCACCCGATGGTGATGTGCATCTCACCCGCGCCAGCACACTTGTTGCGTGGCATAATGGCATCGAACACTACCTGACCAGTTTCACCTACCAGGGCAGTGAATCCGATATTGGTTGGATTGTACCTCTGCCTGCCGTACCCATGAAAATCGAAGAGGGGGGAGCCTGGACGCTGCAGCGACTCGCAATCGAAACGCAACCTCAGCCAACCGTAGTAATTAACGCTTCTGCAAGTATGGCATCCCCAGCGCAGATTTTGCAGCAGGTGAAGATCGAAGCGCTCAATATCACGGTGATCCGGGGTAGCGGACAGGCCATATTGAACTGGGCCACCGGCAACAGCTTCTTCCTGAACGGTGATACACGCGACCATCTGCTTACCTATGCGAAAGGCAGCCCGATTTTCATGGCCGCGAAATATGATACCGCGGCAGCGAAGGCACGCGGCCAGCTTGAAGGCGATGGCGTGCCCATCCTGATTACCATGAAGACCCCAAATTTGTGGGTACCCCTCGAGGTGCTGGCTCTGGATGGGCAGCAAGTGCAGGCCGACATTTACCTGCTGACCGATGAACCTGTTAATACAAGCGAGGTTGATGCGAAAATTGGACAATCCGCTGTGGGCACCGAAGTCCCAGGTGCGCCCGGTCTGAAAGTAGCATTTCAGGAACAGATGACTCCCACGCTTTACCACGACCTGTCAAGCGACCGCAATATGAGCTGGGTTCCATCAAATGGCTGGTTGACCTACCTGAGTCTCGATGCGCCTGATACATCGGTCACGTATGATATGGGCGTCGGTACTTCAGGTGTGATACGTATTGCCCATTTCGGCACCCCGCCGGCTCAGGTGGTCACTGGACCGCAATCAAACGCACTTCCGGGCTGGTTGCCAACACTGCCTATGGGAACTCCGCAGTTTGCCGAATCGCTGCTCATCATGCTGGGCATCGTCGTGGCGCTGGTCCTGATCTTCCGCGCGCGGGGGCGTTACCTGGCAAGACAAGCCTGATTTGCTATTAGTCTGATAGCTTTTTGCCTTCAGGCACACACTAAAATTCACATGAATCGAGCCTGTATGTGCCGGTATATACGACACCTCGCCGTATGATACTTGAAAGGGGAGTCAATCCGTTTGGACAAAAAAGAGATGTTCTGGTGATTACCTATAAGGGGCGAGAGATGCTTCGTGGCACTCAGCATGACATGCCCGCCCTGTCATGCTGAGTGCCACGAAGCATCTCTCGCCCACTTTCATGCAGCTGAGCCGACGGACTTCTGGGAAATCACCAAAGAGATGTTCTCTTGACGCTTGCAGGTGGTCTATGTCATACTGGTTGTAGCTTGATGAATATCAGCTTGTAATGATTGTCTCGAAGGAATGCTGATGCGTACTCAGATGTAACTGTCCTGATCAGCGAACGTTCGCAGATGCCTCTTCACGCCAGCTTCCCCTGGTGTATTTCCTTGTGCTCGCGCGCCCCCTCATGGCTGTTCCATTTCCCCATTGCGTGTGCCACTAAGAGTGGTCATTACAGAGGAGATGATCGAAAGAAAGGGTCATCTCAAGCAAAGAAAGGAATAGCCATGAGTGAACACCAACAAGCAAGAGGTCATGAGCGCTGGCCGTTGCTGGAATCCGTCAATATGATCGAGATGCTGTCCTACCTGGGCACCTCACCATTGGCCGAAAGGCATGTGACCGATGAGATTGAGTGGGTCATCACCGGGGTCTGGGACAACACCTTTAATGGAGTGGTACGGGCGCAACTCTCGGAGGTGCATGCCGATCAGGTAATCGACGAAGTGACTTCGCGCTTTCGGGAACGAGACATTCCCCACCTGTGGTTTCTCAATGTAGATAGCCGTCCTGCCAATCTGGAGCAACTCCTCCTGGCACATGGCTGGGTACGCTTGCGTCAGGGCGTAGGAATGGCCATCGATCTTTCGGCCATCCTTTCCCCCCTCCCGCCACCACCAGGTCTGAGCATCGAGCGCGTCGTTGATGAAGAGGGGGTGACGCTCTGGGGTACCTTCCATCGCTACCTGGAGGACAACCAGCGGGACGAACCTCGCGAGCGGCTCTACATCAGCCTGGGTCTGGACGGAGATCAACCCCTGCGTCACTACATCGCAAAGTTGGGTGGAGAGCCTGTGGGGGGCCTCTCGCTCTTTCTTGGACGAGAGGCTGCGGGCATCTATAACGTTGAGGTTGCGCCGGCAAAACAGCGTCAGGGGGTGGGAACAGCCATGACACGAGCGGTTCTGGAAGAAGCGAGCAAGCTTGGCTATCGTGTCGGAGTACTCGGTCCAACGCCCGAGAGCCGCTCTATGTATGAGCGCCTGGGCTTCGTGCTGCACGGGCAGGCTCTGTCGATGTACTGGTATCCGCACCAGCCATAGTATGCGGTGACGGAACAGCAGGAACTATGTGCCTGCATGTGCCTGGTGGATTTTCACCAGGCACATGCTTGTATCAATTACAAGCCCTCATTCGTGTACAGGTATGTGCGAAAAGACGTTTTGAGTTGAAAGTACAAGAAGGAGAAAACCATGGCAGTTAACCCAATTCAGCTGCAGAAATACCTGAAAGGTGTGAATTACCCCGTCAGCAAGAAAGACCTGATCAAGCAGGCCGAGCAGAATGGCGCCGACCAGAAGGTGCTTGAAACGCTTAAGCAATTGCCTGACAAGCAATTCGAGGGACCTTCCGGTGTCAGTAAAGCCATCGGTGACATAGATAACAAAAAATAGCGACCATCTGAGCATAAAAATGGGGATGCAAAGCGAATTTGCATCCCCATTTTTATGCTCAGATGGTCACTACTCGCTTGGAGTCTTCGTAGGCGCCGGGTTGACGGTAGGGCCGATCCAGACGGTCTGAATATTCACAAATTCGTGAATGCCAAATGAGGAAAGCTCGCGACCATAGCCGCTGCGTTTGACGCCCCCAAAAGGCAGGCGAGGATCTGACGCGGTCATGCCATTAATGAAGACCGCTCCGGATTCCAGGTGACGAGCTAATTCACGGCCTCGTTCGATATTGCTGGTCCACAGGTTACCGCCCAGGCCAAATTGCGAATCGTTGGCGAGTTCAATAGCGTGCTGGGTATCGCGGGCGCGAATGACGGCAGCCGCGGGACCAAATGTTTCCTCACGGAACATAGGCATCTGCGGAGTCACATTGGTCAAAATCGTTGGAGCATAGAAGTAGCCCTTGCCTTTAAGAGGTTTGCCGCCGAGTATGACTTTCGCCCCCATCTCAACGGAGTCGCACACCTGCTTCTCCAATGACTCACGGAGGTCGCCACGCGCCATTGGCCCGATTTGCGTCTCACGCTCAAGCGGGTCGCCCACCCGCAGCTTCGAGGCGGCCTCGACAAATTTCTGCTCAAACGCATCTGCCACTGAATCGACGACGATGAAACGTTTGGCTGCGATGCAGCTCTGGCCGGTGTTCTGGTAGCGAGCCCGCACCGCCATTTGCGCAGCGGCATCGAGGTCGGCATCTTCCAGCACGATGAAAGCGTCCGAGCCGCCCAGTTCCAGCACATTTTTCTTCAGCACGCGCCCGCTTGTCGATGCCACCACGACACCTGCCGCATCGCTGCCGGTCAGCGTGACAGCGGCGATACGCGGATCGGTAATCAGCTTATCCGTCTCCGCACCCGGCACCAGCACCGTCTTGAAGACACCTTGCGGGAAGCCACTTTCCACAAACATCTTCTCGATCTCCAACGCGCAGCGAGAGACATTCGAGGCATGTTTGAGAACGCTGGTATTGCCTGCCATCAATGCAGGCGCGGCAAAGCGAAAGACCTGCCAGTAGGGAAAGTTCCAGGGCATCAAGGCCAGCACGACGCCGAGTGGTTGAAACGAGACGTAACTATCGGTCGCATTCGTAGAGATATGCTGGTCTGCCAGGAACTTTTCAGCATTCTCCGCATAGTATTCGCAGTTCCAGGCGCACTTCTCAACTTCGGCCTCCGATTCAACAATGGGCTTGCCCATTTCTAGTGTCGCGGTGCGCGCCAGTTCGGCTTTATGATCGCGCAGGTGGCTGGCGATGCGGCGAAAGAGCGCGCCGCGTTCGGCAAACGATGTCTCGCGCCATTGCCGAAATGCATTGCGGGTCTGGTCAAGCGCTTCATTGATCTGCGCCTCGGTATAAGGCTCGAAGGTTTCAATGACTTCTCCGGTGGCCGGATTTATGGATTGAATGCTCATATACTTCCCCTTCTCTAAAAAGCTGGCGAGTAGCAATAGCTGGAGTATTGCCAGTTGGGTGTTTCTCGCCCTTGTCCGTTGTCCTTCTCTCTATTTTATCCCAAATGAGGAAGCCGTGATAGAACCTCTGAAAGAAGTATTCAACGAAGTGTCAAAACTTCCTGAAGACGAGCAAATGCCCATTGCTGAGATCATCAAAGAAGAATTAGCCTCTGACAGGTTACTTTCTCGATTATAACCTGGACTTTCTCATTTTCGCCAGATCGTCAATCACCAGGCGGCTCGTAATATCAGCAGAGAGTAAGACCCCCGGAACACCGGCGCCAGGATGGGTGCCCGCTCCTACGAAATACAATCCTCCAATATCATTGGAGCGATTATGGGGTCGGAAGTAGGCAGACTGGAAGAGCGTTGGCTCAATCGAGAACGCTGCTCCCAGGTGGCTGCCCAGTTCGGATGCGAAATCGAGCGGCGTGAAGGTATGTTCGGTTATAATGCTGTTCTCTAATCCATGCAGGCCCGCTTCCTGTTCCAGAAAGCGAATGATCCTATTACGGAAAGTGGGTGCCTCGCGTGTCCAGTCAATGCCATGCCCCAGGTTAGGTACCGGTGCGAGTACATAGAGGCTTTCATCGCCCGGTGGTGCCATCGATGGATCGGTCTTCGTCGGAGCGTGCAAGTAGAGCGCCAGGTCGCCCGGAATGCCTTGACCGTCGAAAATAGCGCGAATCAACTGCTGATAGCGATCAGGCATAAAGATCGTGTGATGGCGCAAGTGTTCATACCGGCGGTTTAACCCCAGGTACAACAGGAAGCAGCTCATAGAGTAGCGGTACCGTTTCATACGGCTACTCGTAGGCTGGGAACGGTATGATGCTGGCAAGAGTGTGAGAAGGGTAGAGGCAACATCGCTATTAGCGACCACAACATCAGCCTCGAACGCTGTCCCATCTACCAGCCGGACTCCCGTCACACGCCGCGCTTTGAGAATAAGTTGCTCGACGGGCATACCGCAACGGACTTCACCGCCGAGCGAGCGAAACAGGCAGGCCATTGCTTCGACGAGCGTGTACATTCCACCCATCGCGAAATGCACGCCGCCAACCCGCTCGAGATAGGGCACGATGCTGTAGATGGCGCTGGCGCGGAAAGGATTACCTCCGATGAAAAGCGGGTGGAATGAGAAGACCATGCGGAGCTGTGGATTGCGGAAGTAGCGCGAGACAAAAGCGTAAACACTGCGCTGTGCGCCGAGGCGCACTAACTCCGGCGCAACCCGCAGCATTGCTCCTGCCGTGAGGAAAGGCTGATTGGCCAGATCCGCAAATGCGCGCCGGTAAATGCGTTGTGTATCGACAAGAAAGGCGCGATAGCCTGCTACATCGCGTGGCTCAAACCGGGCGATCTCCGCCTCGTCCTCGGCGGCCGTTCCCCAGTAATCAAAATGGCGTCCATCGCGGAAGTAGATGCGATAGAAAGGGCTAAGGGGAATAATCGGCACATCTTCTTTCAGACTTCGACCGGCAGTAGCCCATAGATCCTCCAGCAAATGTGGCGCGGTAATCAGCGTGGGTCCCGTATCAAAGGTGAACCCGTCTTCCTTCAACTGGTAGGCTCGGCCCCCCAGCTTTTCACGGGCCTCTACAAGCGTAACAGCGTGCCCGGCAGCTTGTAAGCGAATGGCAGCGGCAAGACCCCCAAATCCACCACCGATAACGATTACCTTGCCATGATAACGCTCGCTCGTCATCAAACCGGCACGATCATGAGAAAGTAGCTGCATCATAGTTGAATGGCCTCCTCAGTATGGGAACATGCAGAACCGGCTATTTGATTCGAGAGACCGCGTACCCGTTTCTCAATCGCCTGCAACAGGTGGGTAGAGTCGGGATAGTCATCACGGAAGAGCGCCGGGCCGAAGCGCAGCGTGATATACCAGCGCTCCCCTTGGACATAGGTAAATCCCGCTGGTATGATGGACACCCTGGTGTTCCCATCTCTCTCTGCCATCTCTACCAACCTGGCAAAGCCTGGGCGGAATGGAAGAAAAGCGTCCTTATCCTTCTTCGGTGTGGGTGCAGGGTCAATGTTGGGATACGCCTCTGGAAAAATCACTAGCGCCTCGCCATTGCGTAGCAATTGAACCGAGTCCCTGGCTGCTCGCCGCAGGTAGCGCCCGAACTCGCCTCGCACATATGCACTACTGGCCGCTATAGAGACGCGATTTATCGTATCTTCAGCCTCTCCAAGCCTCTCGATGCGCAACAGCGCAGGCCAATCAACCATAGCACACGCCCACTCCATCAGCCTGCGTAGCCAGCGCTTCTGAACCCAGTCAAGTGCTACCAGAATGTGTAGACGTCGTGGGACAGTTTCGAGCAGAACGCATCCATCATAGAGATGATGAAAGTGGCGCGCGACGATTAGCACCGGGCCAGAGCGCGGTACGTATTCCAGCCCCTCGACCATCACCCGCACCTTGCGGCGGGTAAGCATCCGGCTACCAGTGTACACCGTTAGCAGCGAGAGGCGCCTGGCAATTGAAACCCTGGGTTCACTTGTTGCAGCCACCTGCCGCATTTTTCTAGTTGGTTTGAACAGTAGAGCCAGCGATGCAGGGAGCAGCCCGAGTACTATAGCTACCAGCACGGGAATCCAGAGTCCCACACTCAGGTTCAGGGCAATGGCAAAGCCGGTGTTCGCGGCATATACGCCGAATGGAAACCACGTCGCTACAGCCTGCGCATCAAGATTAGCACGCCAGAGCAGGCGACTGAGTCCCATGTAAATCAGGCCGGTCAGCGACCATCCAACCAGGTTACTGATTGGCATGCCGAAGTAAGGGCCACCCTGGTGCCATATCCAGAAGTGGATGGGCAGGCTTTGACTGGCCATCGCCGGGTCCAAAGAGAGATCCCAGACCGTCAGGAAATAGACCCCCAGTGCCAACGACCAGCCTGTACGATGGCGAAGCCGTAAGCCGGCAACAATCACATTTGCCAGGATATACGAGGTAAACCCCATGTAGAACCACGACAGGGGAATAGAGTAAGGAACAAGGCCGGCCACTTTCCAGCCAAGAAAACTTGTGTAGGAATAAGGCCCGAAAGGGAATCCTGTGCTGGTTCCGAGCAATTCCATGCTTAAAGGGATCGTGGTTGCGACGGCAAAGAATATGAGCGTCTTGCGCGTGCCAACCATGAACAGGCCGAAGAGCAGCACTGCCGCAGCCCCGAAGAGGATGTGCAGCGACCCCGCGTAGACGATGCCAAAATTGAATACTTCCACCGCGAAAGGACTGTTCGCCCACAGTTCAGGGTGTGGCAGCGCGATCAGGAGACCGCCGAGGCCAAATAGCAGGGCCGCCAGGTGACAGACAAAGAGGATTTTAATAGTTCTCATAACGTTTCTCCACGAACCAGAATACGACCACGCCAGATGTGGCGACGTTGCAATGCGCTTCTCGCCAACTGAATAGTCACAGGTATGTCACAGAGCGGTGAGAGCCAGTAAGACCAGGGATGGCGGCAATACGCCCGGGCGATGCCAAAGAGTACTCCTATACGCATAGCCGTTAGTCCGCCATTCAGCACCATAAACCTGCTACGTCGCGCATGTCCAATCACGAGAAAGAGGAATAGCGGTAGTGGTAGTGCCTGCACCAGCGCCACTTCGAGCCATCCAAGCAACGTATTTATGCCTGAGTATTGATCATGCATTGGAAGCGAGCGAGGCCAGTTGCGCCAGGTATCGCGCCAATCAGCGTACATTTTGACGCTCACAAGATCGCCGGCCTCGTAAAAACCGGTGGAATAGCCTCTTGCCACAAGCGTTCGCGCAATCGTAACGTCTTCACAGACAGAGTTCCGGGCCTCCAGAAAGCCACCGCATGCTTCCAGCGCATCCCTGCGAAACAGGAAGCACTGTCCATTCGCCTGTACTTCGTCTACGCGCGTGAAGGCCTTTCCGGGTATGCCAAAGCGATAAACCAGCGTGGCGAGTAGTGAGGGATGCAATAGTCCCTCACCAATGCCATTGATCTCTTGCTGCGTTGCTATACTTAGAGCCGAGAGCCCGCCTCGTTTTGCTCGCCCAAGCAGCGCGCGCGTCAGTAGAGCGCCAGGGCGAACATCAGCGTCCACTGTGAGAATCCAGCGCGAGTCAGGGTCGGCAGAATGCAATCCGACCTGCAATCCCCAGGCTTTGCCGTTCCAGTTCGAAGGGATGGGACTCGCATTCACGAGGCGCACGCGTGCATCACGCCCCGTGTAAATATCAACCAATTCTTGCGTACCATCATCTGAGCCGCCATCCACCACCACAATCTCGTTTACTTCTGCACTCTGGACAATCAGTCCTTCCAGGCATGGTGAGAGCCTGTCATACTCGTTAAGCACCGGTACAATGACAGAAACACGCTCCTCGCCAGCGACCAATGCCTCTTTGGGCGAGATACGCTCTCCTCCTGCGCTACGGAGCAAACGCAAGATGACGCGTATACCCAGGAAAGCCTGTGCAACAACGATCATTGGCTCCAGGAAACTGAAGATTCTCTTAGTCTTCAAAGACTACCTCCACTTCGCTACTGGTGGTGCCCTCTCCACAGCGCCAGAGCTGATCGAGTGTAAAAGCGATAGCAGCCTCCCATAGTTTCTCTGGAAAGCTGGTCGCCGCACGGGAGCGCAGTACGTCGTAATGTTTCCCCTCTATCGCTCTGAGTATGCGGCGATAGAGCCGGCCTGCCACGAGTATGGGCAATCGGCAGTTGCGAGGAAGTAGCCAGATGCCCGACATACCATGAACATAGTAGCGGTGAGCACGTGCAACCTGGTAACGCATCATGGCGCAGAAGCGATCATCTGGCCCGTGCTGATTCTGGTATAGCTGGATCAGATGGGCGCTCGAACTACCGAAACGTTCCAGGTCCTCCTGTGGCAGGTAGATACGACCAGAAGCGAGATCGCCTCCTACATCCCGCAGGATATTCGTCAGTTGCATCCCAATTCCCAGACTTTGCGCAGCGGCCAGCCCTTGAGAGGATTTGACACCCAGGATATAGGCCATAGCCAGCCCCACCGTTCCCGCGACGCGGTAGCAGTAGCAGTAGAGTTCGCTAAAGTCGCGAATCTCTCCCGGCTCCAGGTCTGATGCAAGCCCATCAAGAAAGTCCAGGAAGATGGGAATGGGAACGGGACGTTCAGCCAGTACAGCGGCCAGCCTCGCTCCAAGAGGTTCCCGTGGCGCGGGAAGCAGGCAGCCCGATATGAACCAGTCCTTCCAGGCATCCAGTTCTAAACGAATATCCTCGAGCCGGCGACCCTCCACCGGTTTATCTACCAGGTCATCCAATGTACGAAAAAAAGCATAGAGAGTAATCACCAGTTGTCGATGCTTCGGCGGTAGAAAGCGCGCAGCAAAATGGAATGTCCGTCCATGAGTTGCCAGGAGCCCCTCATCTGAACTGCTTGAAGTGGTAAGCCATTGTTGCGAAAGGATACCGGCCTCGCATTGTTTCCCTGCCGGTTCGATGCTTCCGGTATCTTTTTTGCCTATCTCTACCATTCTCATATCGAACTTACGCTTCCTTCCCTACACTATCAGGAGTCAGCTATACCGGCCTATACCGGATGCATTGGTGGCTTTTCTTCGAGAGCTTTGCTCACACGAAGCTTAAAGAATGTCTCCACGTAGTAGATGCGAGATCGAGAGAGAACGGGTGTATTCCTGTAACTACACAATGTGCTATTAGAATCTGTGTCCGGGGAGGCCTTGATACGCTCGCAGTTTACTGGAGCATGAGAAAGGGGAAATACCCATTCGTATGCTATAAAGCATCTTTTCATCAGGTCGCGCTGATGGCATGTTTATACGGCTAAGCGGACATAAAAATCTGTCGCGGCGGCATCTGACCGGCCAGTTGCGCCGGATAAAACGCGCCTAATGCGCCAAGAATCATCCCAAGAGCAGCAGCAATGACAACAGCCCCGATGAATAACAACGGCAACCAGATATGATAAGCCACGAGAAAGATCAGGATGGCAACAATCCCTCCTGATGACCCGCCCGCAAAGCCTAGCATTATGCCCTCTCGCACAACTTCTTGCGCGACGGTGCGACCGCGCCAGCCAATCGCCAGCAGCATAGCAAATTCGCGCTTCCGCTCGCGTACCATCATCAGGATTATCAATCCCGCCGTCAAAACGGCGCTGGCACAGGTCAAAGCTGCCGTCACGAGATGGATGCCCGAAAGGGTAATTTGTACCTGCTGCCCCAATAGCGTCGTATAGAGCAGGCCATCCAGCCCCCAGTAGACCAGCAGCATCAGGCTCACCAATCCGCAAGCCCCCAGAATAGAAAGCACGACGAGCGCTATACTCCCCGGTCGATTGAAGACCTGCCGGTAAAACATGAGCAACCACCAGGGCCGGTTGCTTATAGCACCAGGCACCTGACCTTCATAGGAAATCCTGCGGCGGAGCCGTAGGGGCCGATTGATCGCGCCCACCGCCGATTCATCGGCCCCCCGTACCACTTGCTTACCACCTTGCGAAAAAATGATAGCACGACTTGCAAAAGTGGAAACAATTATGTAAAGTAGAATTGCAGCGCTTAAAGCGTATAAAATGGTGACCGGCGCGATAGATGGTATCCCCAACTGGTTTAACAGTAAGGCAAATCCGCATGCGGGTAGTGCTGCCAGGAAGGCCGTAACCATCGATTCGATGAACGATTCGATCAATATCCTGCTACCCTGCCATCCTATGCGCACGAGGATTGCGAATTCGGCTGCTCGACCGCGGGTTGATAACAACGCGGCCGCTACCAGCGCCAGGGCAGCGACACTGACCTCAGAGAGCAGCAGCAAAATGTTTGCGCCACTCACTCCACTCGCAATGGTGACTGCGGCATGCGGTTGAATCCAGATCTCGGAGAAAGTGGAAGTGGATTTATTAGTGAGAGCAATCTGAACCTTTATTTGTCTTCCAGATGCGCCTCTCAGCACATCAACATGCAAACCTGTGCGACGTTCGATATCAGCAGCTACCTGTTGCAGAATCGCCTCGCTGCGCTGGCCAAACGAATCTACCCCGGCAACGCGCACGCGAACGGCGCTCACACACTCTAATCCTGTCAGCTGGCAGGCGACGCTCACGGTCGTGAAGAGCAGCGGCGGGAGGGAGATGACGCTATGCTGCGGCGATAGGCCCGGTGCTTCCGTTCCGGGCTGCGGCAAATAAAGCCCTGCCGCTCCTGATGCTTCCCATGATAACGCATTGTCGCGTATAAGAGGCAGTTTTGTGCTATCGAACGTAGTGAAGCTACCACCACTGCCATTAAATGCGATCCACGGAGTCGTTGCTTCCGGCAGCAGCGGCAAGCGCGTAAGGAGACCACCGGCATCCGAACCCATAGTGAGAACGCTGAGGAGCGGCGGAGCATTGTTCGCGCTTTCCGGTAAAGTCGTTATTGTATAGCCAGGGCGCGCGTAACGTATGATACCTCCGCCTTGTAGTGGCCCATTGAGCCTGGCACTTACAAGGGATGCTACTCCATTTTTACCGGCACATGCGCCCAGGCATGGTATTTGCTGTTTTCCACCCAATTCTAGAGCTAACATATTCAGCAGATTTTTGGCATCCAGTTGCTGCTCCGCGAACATAGCCCAGGCGGAAGACGGAACATTCATATTATCGCCATTTGCTGTGGCCGGGCGATTGTCGCCATTTTTGCCAGGATCAGGCAATGCGGCATATTCTGCCGTGACCATCGCACTGAGGGATGTCCAGGGGTGTGTATCCATCAGCAGGGGAACCCCAACAGCTCCACCGGACTTCATAGGCCTAGGTTGCCATTGCAGACCCGATAGCCCGGCTTCTGCGCCTGGATCAATACCTACCAGCAAGGTTGATAGGGGCCAGTAAGCCGCGACGGTAGCCGTGCCGGAGGCATTGAGTGGTACGTAGGTGAGCTTTGCCGTGTTCTGCCCTGCTATCGCTCTATATGCCGCGAGTGGGAGGATTTCGTAAAGATTCTGGAGGGTGCTCGGCGGAGATTTCGATCCCTGCACCATCAGCCGGGTAGTGACACGATACAATCCTGGCCTGTTGAAGGTGATAAAAACGTATGGCCGAAGCGTTAGCCAGCCGATTACTGCTTCGGGCGCGGCGGCAGCAACATGAGGAATATGAGCGATGGTGTCAACTTGCTGAAGCGAAATCCCTCCATACGTCTGTTCTGGAGCGCCCGGATCAACGATCTGCAGCTGCCGCTCAACAGGACTGAGCGCGGAGGGCGAGCGCACAAGCAGGTCATATGGCGCGGATTGCCAGGCGCGGTTTAACTGCCGGTCGGCGCTCAATGTTGAAAGTTGGGCCAGGCTCGCCAGCAGAGTCGTGCAGATTGAAATGCAGATCAACCCCAGGCAAAGTGTCAGGATACGCGACCAGCGACTCCGCAATGACCACAAGGCAAAACGCAGCAAGGATGCACCTTTCTTCCTACGGGTTTATCGGCGTTGGTGTGGGCAGACCAAGCTCTTGCCGCTTTTCTTGCAGCGAAACCACCGTTACTTTCATTTTGGCATAGCGCGTGCCATCAACAGTGCCAACGAGGACAAACTGGCGCACCTGTCCCGGTCCAACATCCTCGGCAGTACCGGTGGCACTCCCTACAGATTGACCGCTGTTATCCATCAAATCCGCCTGCATGGTCACGTCAAAAGGAAATTTCATCGTGCTCGTATTTTCTACATCGCCAAATATCTCCGCTTGATTATCGGCTATCAGTACACGCGAATCCAGAACGGTGAAATATTTGAGACGCGGATCAGGCTTTGATGACTGATCGTTGCAAGCAGCCAGCGCAAGCGACAGGAGCAGCAACAGGCAAAAGACCTTAGCAAGGACATAGATCATAGAAGCTCTTTTTTTACCAGGACTTATTGCTTTGCCCATGAACGCATCCCATCTATCTCAAATACAGTGATTGCTAAATAATGATGTAATCGCCTGCACGCGAGCGTTTGCGGGCGCAGGCAGGCATAGCGCCCGTGTCGCAGTAGTCGCCACCGCGAAGCTGGAAACCGGTTTCTGATCTATTATACCCCTTGCGATTCCTGGGCCAGAGATCACCAGCGGGACGTGCAGGCTGCTGCCAACGCCCTGCGGCCCCATACCATAATAATTATCAAAGGCAGTCTCATTCACCTGGGCTTCGGAAGCGGTCACCAGGATAACAGTGTTAGAGAGCAGGCCTGAATTAGCCAGCCAGCTGCGTAACAATCCCAATAGTTCGTCGTCTGCCTGCATTGCCCGTGCATAAGCGCCGCCCGGCGCGTCGGGAATAGCGCCTGCTGCTCCTGCCGGGCCAAAAGGTGGATCCAATTCGCTGTAGAAGACGAAGCCGTTAGGATTACTTGCCATATTCTGGATAAGATGCTGCGCAGTCGCCAGCCAGCCGGCGCTATCGAAGACCAGTCCTACCTGGGTAGTCTGCACGCCGCGCGTACTGACATCGCTTAAAGCATACCTGGGACCACCAAGCGCCGCTGTACTCATACCATAACCGAGGGCAACATCGAACAGGCTCTCCTGGCCAAAATTCAGGGCCGTGGGGTCCGAGTTGTACCAGAACGTGGTATCTATGCTATCAGGAGTACCCCACGGCACCAGGTTGGGCCAGGGATCATAGACACGCCAGGATGGGTAGGTGCCGCTGAGCAAGGCATATTGATCGGCAGGATGCCAGCCATAGGGCGCATTCACCTCTGTAGCGGAAGCACCGGAAGTAGCCAGCGCACGCATGTTACTCGCCTCGAGTTGCAGCGCGGGATCATCGAACCAGGAGTCGGCGTAGATGCCGCTCATATCCAGGATGATCAAGTTTTTCGCAACTCCTGGCACAGGTTGACGCTTCCCTGGAGCCAGTTGAGGCAGAAGCGACAGGCGCAAAGAAGATTTTTGCGGTACTACCACGCCTGTTTGCACCACCTCCGGGTACATGAATTGCCCATTGCCATTTTGCAGGTAATAACGCGCCGCCGCCAGGTTGTACTTCCCCGATGCGAGATGAGAAAATGAAAACTCGCCGGCCAGCGTCGATACCGAGCGCAGTTCCGGCGCGGTACGCTGGCCGAGAACCGGCGGCAGCGTAATCCAGACTGAGACGCCACCAACCGGGCGTTTCGACCGCGCATCAATTGTCACGCCACTTAATGTATAGCCACCGCTTTTGAACTGAAACGAGGGTATCGCTCCAAGCGCGACGGTCGCACCATCATCCAGGTCATTGGCATCCACATCGCCCACTTTGGGCACAAATGTCGGAGATGGAGTAGGAATAGAGACAACAACAGGAGAGGATCGTGGCCATACAGCCAGTGCTCCCGCAACCGCCGCGATAACGACGACAATCAGTGCGAGAGCTATGACTGACCATACCAATTTCGAACGGCGCCGCCGCTTGCCAGGGGCAGACGAAACCTTATCCGGTTGTAAGCTAGTCGGTACCTTGACCATCCACATTCTCAGTGACTTTGGTGATGACAACGGAAACAGTTGACCATGTAGGCTGGGTAAGTGTACCATCCAGTATATATGTATCCGTCTCGCCTCCTGGCACATCATCTGCCAGGCCAGTAGCAGTACCCACTACTTTGCCGCTGGCATCCTTGAGTGTGGCCTGCAGGTGAATATCATGCTGTTTGGTGTCCAGATTCTTTACCTGGCCCGTTACCTCAAAATTGGCCCCTGATGTGATTTTCGCCGTTGGCGTGCCGATTAACCTGGCCAGTGAAATATGATTCGGGTCGGTGGGAGTAGCAGTACTCGAATGTGTAGTACTACCACTGCCGGTGCTGGTCGATCCGCTATTGTTCCCGCAGGCGACGAGCAGAAACATACTGATAACGATGAGCAATCCAAGAAAACTGAAACGAAGATTGATATTATTGCGCTTAGACTTCAAGATGACTTCCTCCTGATCCTGCTGTATTTCAAACTGCGCAACCAGCAGTGCTACAAATCTAAACCTGGCTCCGGGCAAGTTTTCCGCTAAGTTCTCTTAATTTAGGGCAAATAGGCCATGCTCGCTGACAGAACCGGCAAAAAGCATACCGTTGACCAGCACTGGCGCTGAACGCAACTCCCCCAGGTAGATATGCCATTCCAATGATCCATTATTGACGTCGAGCGCGGTGAGCATGCCGTTCTGATTAGTAACAAACACATCCATTGTTGTGCCACTTACCGAGCGTACAACCGGAGTCGCAACTACCGATCCATGATCCTGGTATATCCAGCGTGTTTTACCATTATGGGTATCCAATGCTATGATCTGGCCCGTGTAGTCGCCAATAAAAAGGGTATCGTTCGCGAGCGCCGGGCCAGAGGCAAAACCTGTTCCGGTATTGCCTGCCCCTGGCAGACTGAAGCGCCATTTGATCGTACCTGTGCGAGCATCCATCGCATAGACATGACCTGCCCAGGTCGCGACAAAGACGAGTCCCAACGATGCATCGTAAACGGGCGAACCAACCATACGCGAATCCACTGTTTGCTCCCACACTTTGCGACCCGTACGCAGATTCAAGGCGTTGAATTCTGTTGAGGCGCCAAGAGCCGCGAAGGCCAGCCCGCCATCATCGATAGTAACCGCGGGAAACCCCTGGCTGGGCCAGAAGTTGCTCAGTACGTCTTCTGATTTGAATTCCCAGTATTCTTTACCGGTCGCTCGATCCAGGCACAACAGATCATTAGCACCCGCCATTACCAGAAGCAATGACCCGACAACCATAGGGGCTGCACGCACCGGTAAATGTGTATCGACCTGCCATAGTGTCGTGCCAGATCGCAAATCGAGCGCCATTAATCCATGACCCTGAGCCGCGACGTAGACGACGCCCTCCGCCACCGCAGGAGTACCGGCAACCAGCGCGTCACCGACCGGTACGCGCCACCTGAGATTTCCGGTGCTGCTGTCGATAGCATACAGTACACCATCTCCACCATTCACCAGCGCCAGCCCACCGGCCACGATAGGTGATGCCAGCACCGGACCGGGGGTCTGAAAAAACCAGCGTATCGCTCCTCGCACGGGCGAACCTGTCGTGGCAAAGGTATTGGCAGAATCGTGCCCTGCCAGCGACCAGGATTGATTTGTGGCAGCGATATCGCCAGCAGATGGCAATGGGGCATCGCGATATAGTTTTTGCAATTGCGGCAGCACCGGCTCACCGCCCGCAAACTGCGGCGTTGGCGTGGGCATGAACGTGGATGAGCTACTCCATGGAGATGAACAACCGGCAAGCAGTATCATGATCAGCAGGCTCCCAATTGCCAGTATCTGTGTCACAGGCATACTACTGCTTCGCCCCGATGTTGCTCCCATTACCTTGCTAGTCCAACGCATAAACAAATCCCTGTACTGTACCTGCATAGAGCCGGCCAGACCCTAACGCGAGATCATTACGCACATCGCCTAATGCAAGGCGCCATCCCACAGTCCCATGCTTTACGTTAAGCGCATAGAGCGCCTGGCCGCCACTTACATATAACGTGCCTCCCGCAACAACTGGCACATCAAGCACCGGCGCATCGATGAGACGAGACCAGAGCAGCCGCCCATCTCCGGCATCGATGGCAAGAATATCGCCATCGTATGTACCTATAAAGATAGTCCCATTGGCAGCCGCCGGCGATCCGGCAATGCCATCCCTCGGCATACCGCGCGGCAAAGCAGTGTTCACGTCATACATCCATTGAAGCAAGCCGGTAGCCTTATCCAGGGAGAGAACATGACCATCGTAGGTGCCTGCTATCACATCCTGCCCCGTCACAAGCGGCGTAGAGATCAGGCGTCCGCCAACCCTATAAGACCATACTGTGTGGCCATTGACAAGGTTCAGAGCATAGACGACCGGGTTCGTCCCCTGAACCACATAGACCAGGTTGCCCTGCACTGCCGGGGATGCCGTCGTTGGCCAGCCCGCTCCTGATTCATGAAAGCGCCAGCGCACCATGCCGGTTCGTGCATCCAATGCCAATGTCGTTGTGCTGGCATTAACGAGTACCATACCACTTGCATAGGTTGGAGCCGCCTTAATCACCTCATGCGTGTCTGTAGCCCAGAGTTGCTTGCCACTTGTTGCGTCCAGCGCCAGCATCCACGTGCTTTCGGCGGCCACAAAGACAACGCGGCCCACCACTACCGGGGTAGAATCATTGAAAAATTGACCTATGGCATGTTTCCAGCGCACTACACCGGTTGCGGCATCCAGCGCCAGCACATCCCCGCCCGTCGAGCCGATGTAAACAGTTCCATTCGCCAATACCGGTGCCGAGAAGATAGAACCACCCGTATTCTGCTGCCATACAACATGTCCATGCAATTCTGGTAAACTTTTCTGGTCCTGGGCTCCATACATACCCGTATGGGCAGCATCATGCCCTATGGTTGGCCATGCATTTCCATCCAGGTTGGCAGCTAACCAGGAAGTCGCAATTACAATGTTGGTCTGGGGATGGGCTGTGGAACCACAGGCCTGAACCAGAAATAATACTATGCAGTAGATACCTAGCAGCGTAATGCGGTGCTTTGTCTTCAAGTCGTTCCACATAACATGCCTGTCACTGAATCGAGCCACCAGCAACGGTTATAGCCTGGGTCCGCCTGCTAATCCAGGCTATAACCGTTGCAAAGCTGTTACCTCTATACGAGTCTCAGCATGCATCAGCCGTACATCACAAAATCCGACTTGAGCAGTGGATCAATTTCGCCTACAGACGTTTTGTAATTATTGCCGAACAACTGCAGTACGCCGGTCGTCACCACCTGCTCGCCTTGATGAAATTTGCTCAGGTCGATGTTCTTCTGAGCATAGGAGTCGAAGTAAGCGTTGCATTGCACACCGCTGCTGTCCGTCAGGCCTAGAGAGGGCGGATTATAAGAGGTGATTGTGGAAACGGGAATCGTGACCAGTTCGCCATCAATCGGAGAGTTATACTTCAACTGCGCGATCTGCTGAGTCGTTACCACTACCGGCGCGGGTATCTTGCCGGTACCTGTCTTGATCACGTCACTGGCGCTGCTCGGATCAATTTCAAGCTCACCGCTGTATGTGGTTAGCACGCCGGTCACGGTTTCAATATCACCGTCCTGCTGGCCTGCTCCCCCTCCAACGTAAACGCGAATGCCGCCCGTACTATCCTGGATAAACCAGTTCGGGCCGAAACTGCGGGTAACAATCGCGCCAACGACTGTCACAACCAGGCCATTGAACGAGCTGAAATTCTGTCGCAATTGGCCGATGGTCAGGACTAACTGTCCCGTCTGCGCCTGACTGCCATCGTAGCTGCGCACCTCATTGCCGCTGTATGTTACAACGACCGAGGAATGCTGAAAGGCGCTGGAAGTCACTACCGCCGAACCTTTAAAGCCTGCAGGCAGTCCTGAAGATGGGTCTCCCTGATTGAAGGTATAGGACGCACCGGGAGCGAGAGTTGCAGTCGGCGTATTCCCAACGGATTCGCCATTATAATTGAAGTACTGGATCTGTTCTGTTGTTGATTGGGTGCCTGTATTCGTCACGGTCACCGAACTGGTAACACCTCCTACGGCATTCTGTACCTGTGGTTCGTACACGGAGGTATACAAGGTATAATCCAGTGAGCGTATAACATTGAATGCACTCACATACTTGCCGTGGCTTACCTGCGAGATTACAGCGACTCTATGATCAGATGTGATTACCGCCGATCCAGTGAAGCCGGAAGGTAAACCTGCCCCTGCTGCTGTCTCCGTCGCGCTGCCACGCGCGACGACGGTCACATTCTGTGTTGCCACCGTCTTGCCGCTTGTATCGCGATAAGTAATCGTGACATGATCGGTCATGGTAGCCGAATTTTCCAGCGTGAGGCTGGTACTCTGCCCGCTAACAGCATTTTCGACTAAAGGATCGTTCAATGAGAGATCACCATTCGAGAGCGCATTGTATGTAAATGAACGCGCCTGGCCGCTTAGGGTGTAAATAGTAGCCGCAAGCGCCTGTGGTGGATTGCTGGTGATTATGGCATCAACAGTTGCCCCTTTCGGCAGGCCAACTTTGCCGGCATCGACGCGCATCTGCCCGAAAGGCTTGAGCTGTGAAGAGGTATGGGCAAGAGGTTGCCCTTTCGCATTATAGAATGTTACCGTTACCGTTGTGCCGCATTGCTGGCATGGTGAAAGATTCGAGATGGATAGATAACTGGTGACTCCATTGACAGCGTTCAACACGAGCGGAGCATAGAGGCTAGAGCCTGTTTCTAATGCTGAATAACCCTCCATGCTCTGCGTCGGGCCATTCGGCGATGTCTCGTTACTGACGACGGCAAGCGGTTGATCAGCCTGAAGCAGTGCGGTACCGGCAAAACCAGCGGGCAGGCCCAACTTCGCGGCATTAATGACCCAGGCACTGTTGGGCATCAAGGGCGCGTTGAGCTTCTTCGTCACAACCACGTTACCATGCTGGTCATAAACAGTAATCGTGCCCGACTGGATAGGAGAAGTACTCTCGTTCTGAGCCGAGATGGTCGTGGTATAACCGCCGACATTATTTTCAAGCAAGGAGATGAAACCCTGGCTCTGCAACAGGTTCGGACTCAGTTTCCCGGCCAGGAATAGATCACGCTCTTGAGCGCTGAGAAATTGGGCATCGAATCCACCAGCACCGCCATTTCCTGGTACAAAAGCCACGCTTTGACGCCCTTGAACAGGAGGCTGCAACACCTGCGGCTGGTGAATGAAAAACTGCGGGATCAGGTGTCCACGTGAATCATACGGTGCCGGCAGGCCCAAAGCTGCCATCGCGTTTACCGATGTGTCATCGATACGCATCTGTGCCTTATAGACCTTGTCCTGGTAGATATTTGGCCCTTCGATAAGCCAGGGTGTATGGCGAGTGGTACCCAATCCAGGCTCGCCCGGACCCGTAGGATAGAAGTTATCGAAGTTGGTAATGTCATTCTCTGCCTCGTCGCCCGTTACAATGATGGCGGTATTCTGGTAGAGCGTTGACGGGCCCTGCTTCGTTTTCTTGAGAAAGTCCAATAATTGACCGAAAGCCTGGTCATCCCAGATACTGGCCTGCGCGTAATCCCAGCCATTCTCGCTCGAGCAGCTGAAGACCTGTGGAGGAGCATCGGGGCTGGTATTCTCCGTATTGAAACCCTCTGCCTGCGTCAGGGGAGCGTACAGCAGGAAACCATTGGGATTGTTAAGACTGGAGGTAATAAAGTTCTCCATCTTTTTGATTTCACCGGACGGCGTGGAGCAGGGATTAGTACCGGCCAGGTTAATCTCGTCAATGTTGGCATCGGTGATATGACCGGATGGGTAATCGTTGCCTCCAATAACGGCAGTATTCATGCCGTAGCTCTTGGCGACATCAAAGATGGATTCCTGCCCAAATTCCTCGGCAGTCTTCGGCCCTCCGCTGTACCATAGATTCACATCCAGATTGGGATCGGGCTGCGTCCAATACTTTGCCGGACCATCAGGAGTGCGCCATACAGGGAAGCCGCCGGTGGCTAACTGGTAATGGTCAATAGGCGAGTAACCATATTGCGTCCATTCTTCGATAGCATTCACAGCCTGCTTCGCAAAACCGTGGATCGCGGGAGTCACCTTTGGGCTGGCTACCGAGTTGTAGTCGGTGAACCAGGAGTTGAAATAGGTCTCGTCCATGTCCACGATGATCAAATTCGTGGCATCGTTACTGCCTATTTTGCGATAACCCGGCGATTGCAAGGGCGTGAGAGCGACATTCACCGTTACCTTGCCAGAGCCAACAGGTATCTGGTATACCTCACTGTCGCGGTAAAGCGGTTCCGTTCCCATGACCGTCCAGCGACTGGCAGAGAGATTGTAGGTGCCAGGGTCCAATTTGTTGAAATCAAAGCTACCATCCGCATTGCTATGGGTATAGCAAGCAAAGCTATTGACTGTTCCAGGACTGATGCCGATATAGGCATTGGCTACCGGTTTGCCCGTATTCGCATCCGTAATCGTCCCTTGAACAACTCCTTTACCCGTACCCGCCCGCGTACAGCTGATAGGCGCGGTTGGCGCTACTGGAAGATCATCTTTATCCCCCAGCGTATCAATGAGCTGCCGGGTCCCCTGTCCCGCGTGAGCAGCACCTAGAGTATTGGCGAGCTGAAAGCCGACGAGGGCTACCAGGGTGAGAAAGATCAGCGACAAAAATACTTTACCTTTAGTCGAACCAATGAGAGCCTTAGTGCGCGTATGAGGACGAAACATCGATGGCCTCCTCACTTTCATCCAACGAAGGAATGAATGAAAAAGGGTACAGTCAACAAGAGCCGCCAGCACTACAAAGGAGATACATATTATTACTTACCCCCATAAAATAGTTTGGCTCACTTATGTTAAGAGAATATTAAGAAAATGTTAAGCGAATGTTAAATAACCCACAACGTCGTTAAATACTGCAAAATGGTTGTACAAAAATCTAGTACAAGCTGTACAATAATTAATGATCAGCTATGCCGGGCTATTTTATGAACACGGCACTATCTTTACGAAGAATTTGTGAACCACCTCCTATTCTTTAAGCATCTTTTCGCGTATACTATGCTTCAAAGATCAGGTATCTTGAGATCAAGACGCAATTTGGAGGAATTACCATTATGCGCTTCTGCTTTATCCTGGAAGAGTACTATGCGAAGAAGCCCATGCCACTGGTTATAGCCGATCAGTTACAACAATGGGGACATAGCATTGATATCTTACAACCATATGCCGCTGTGACCAACCTGACCGATCTCTCATTAACGACCTACGACGCCTACGTTCTCAAAACCGTCTCTGATGGCCCCGGATTAACGATTCTGGAAGCAGCCGAAGCTATAGGTATACCAACCATTAATAATTCGCGCGCAATTCGCCTTGTGCGCGATAAAGCCGTTGCCGTCGCGTTCGCCCAGGCGCAGGGGCTTCCTGTCCCTTTGACATATTTTGTTGGTCATCCCCGCGCCTTAATCCATGTGCCGCACGAAGTCTATCCCGTTGTCGTCAAACCGAGCAATGGCACCTCTCTGCAAGACATCCATCTTGTGCATACCCCAGAAGAAATGACGAAACTCGCATTAGATGAGCAGACGTACTACCTGGCTATGCACTATGTCGAAAACACCGGATACGATATCAAACTCTACGTCACCGGCCAGGAGGTTCACGCGATTGTGAAAAGTTCACCACTGCATGGAGAGGTGCAGGAGCAAGAAATACCGGTGAGTCGGGAGATGCTCAAAATTGCTCGCCGGGTAGGACAGGCATTTGGCCTCGATTTATATGGTGTGGATGTCCTGGAAACCCCGCAGGGGTTGATGATCGTCGATATCAACGATTTCCCCAGTTTTTATGGTGTTCCCCGAAAAGTGGCCAGCGTGGCCGAATATATCCTGCATGCCGCATATCGCGCGCGGCGAGAACGAGAGAAGCGCCTTGTCTCTCATTTGAAAACCCACTCCAGGACTCTCCATAGGCAAGATACCTCGCTTGTTCCCGCCGAACTGGTGGGCCATAATCTGAATGTAAAGCGGGCACATATGCATTAATACCATTCTTTGCTACACACCAGAATTCTCTTGTACCGTTGTGTATCAGTTGCCTCTCCCCAAAGCGTATTTTTTAGTAGAAGCATCGCAAGTAGAAGTATCGCAAGGCGATAAATTCAACAATTACTGTCATGATAAGTTGCCCAGGCACGAAGGCAGGGAACCGCAACGGAGAGCAGACCCTGACCCATGTTCCTGGCGCGCAATGTCATTTCGCCCCTACTAGAAAGCCCGGTGTGAGCAATGATGAATATGCATATTGTATTAGCGGCAACAACCTACTTCCCCCTCTGGGAACGAATCCAACACTATTTCAACCTGCTCTTTATAGGAATCATGATCCGCAGCGGCATCCAAATTTTAGCAGCCCATCCCCGGCTTTATTGGACAGATAGCAGCAATCCGAAGAAAGAGTGGATTAGATTTACTACGACGAAAGTGCCCGAGAATAAACTCTACACATCGATGGATGATGAAGTGCCTGTATCACCCTGGCTGGCGCAGCCAGGAGGAGATAACCTGGGTCTGGGTCGTCACTGGCATTTTTTCGTCGCCATCTTCTGGCTGTTGAACGGTATCATCTACTGGGCACTGTTGTTCGCGACAGGTGAGTGGTCGACGCTTATCCCAACATCCTGGACAATATTCCCGCATGCCTGGCATGCCTTCGTCACTTATATCACGCTTCATATCCCACCGAAAAGCGATTTCACGCCCTATGATCCTTTACAGCAGCTCGCTTACGCTTTTGTGGTCTTTGTACTGGCTCCATTTCAGTTGGTAACTGCCGCCGCCATGTCGCCCTCAATTGAGGCACATTATCCCTGGTACCTCAAGCTCCTGGGTGGCAAACAAAGCGCGCGCAGCCTGCATTTCGTGGGCTTGATTCTCTTCATCGGCTTCATTATTGTGCATACAGCACTCGTATTCTACGTCTATCCAACGGATAATATCCTCAATATCACGCTTGGCAGCGAGCATGGAACCTTCTGGTTAGCTGCCCTGATATTCTCGCTCGGTATCATCTTTGCGTTTGCCTTCTATGCATGGTCAACGCGGTTCACGCTGCGGCATAAGCGACTGATGCAACACGCGCTGGGCGCAGTAGTCGACCCTATCAGAATGTTTTTGTTGCACCGTGAGACATCAAAACAACACTACACGTCCAAAGACATCACGCCATACTTCTGGGTCAACGGCCGCCCACCAGAAACCGAGGAGTATCGTCGCCTTGCGCAAAATAACTTCCTGGATTGGAAGCTGGAAGTATGCGGACTGGTTGAGCAACCGCTGCAGCTTTCACTCGCCGACCTGCGGGCAATGCCTAAACAAACGCAAATCACCAAGCATAACTGTATCCAGGGCTGGAGCGGCGTGGCAGAATGGGGAGGCGTATGTGTTAGTGAGGTTTTGAAACGCTGCAAACCGCTGCCCAATGCACGCTACCTTGTTTTCGTCTCCTACCAAAAAGGGAAAGAATCGGTAAAACCCGAACTTACCGAAGCGCTGAGCCATACCTTTTATGAAGTGATCGATATGGAACTGGCGAACCATCCACAAACAATACTGGCATATGAAATGAATGGAGAGCCATTACCAATTGTTCATGGTGCGCCTGCCAGACTACGCATCGAGACCCTGCTCGGTTACAAGATGGTAAAGTATCTCCGCTCCATCGAACTGGTCGAAGATTATAGCCAGGTCGGGCAGGGACAGGGAGGTTTCCGCGAGGACTTTCAGTACTATGGTCGGGGAGCGGAAATCTAAATTTCCTATCCCTGCTGGCGTAATGAAACTCAATTAACCCTTTAACCGTGCTGTAAGTGAGCTTTTAGCGCGACGCTTTCGACGCTATGCATGAAAAGATGCTATTTCAGCGTAGAGCGTACAAATATAGAGAGAATATCCTCTCTCCATAACAGGAATGAGAGGGGAAAAGAAGCGAGGTGTACCATGAAAACAATGGACGTGCAACAACTCAACGGCAACGACTTGAAGAGTAAAGCCAAAGATGTTGCGCAATCGAGCGTCAACGTGGTTCAAGACAAGGTACAATCAGCTGTATCAACTGCTCAGGATACGGCACAGACAGGGCTGTCAAAGGCCCAGGAAGCTGTTCTTCTGGCGTTAGAAGCGGCCCAGGATTTGTTGCAAAAGAATTCGACAGTCGCTACTAAGCAAATGACCAAAGCTCAGAAGAAGGCACAGAAGAAAGTGCAGGACGTGCAGGATTCTGTGCAGGACAAAGTCTCAACGGGCGCATCAATAGCGCAGGGCGCCTTACAAGTTGGGCTGAACGCGGCCCAGGGAATGCTCGCAGAGAATGTGAAAAGCGCGCAGAAGAATCTGAAGAAGGCCCAGAAAAATCTACAGAAAGCCCAGAAAAACGTGAAGCCGCTCGCATCCTCGGTTCAGGAGAATGTCCAGTCTGGATTATCACAGGCTCAGAGCGCGCTGCAATCAGTATCAGACACGGCACAGGATACACTGCAAAAGAGCGCGAAAAAGGCTGGGCAGGGCCTGAAGCAGATGCAGGATAGTTTAGGCGATACGCGAGACTCCATACAGAGCCAGGTCGCTCAGTTCCAGCGCAGGAGAAGGCGGGCTCGCACCCTCTTCCGTCTTGGTCTTGTCGCCGGCATTATCCTGGCGCTGCTCTTTACGCCCTGGCCCGGCGCGGAAAGCCGCCAGCAGATTATGGACCTCTGGCACAGATTTTTCCCGTCCCAGTAGTAGCGGTTAACTATTTCGGCTGTAGCAGATCAATAGCAATGGGCTTCCTCAAGAAAACCGCCTGGCAGCATTGAGGGAGCCCACTTCATGTATATCACGAAGCGCTCATAGACCTCTTCATATGCCCGATATCATTTAAGATGTAGAGTACGCGGTGTGTGCCTGCAACACGTACCACGGTAATTGACGTATTGGCGGCGGGAAAGAAGAAATCCTTCTCCAGGCCTAATACCTCGGCGGCATAGGCATTCACCACACCCCCGTGAGCGCAAATCAGCACGCGCTCGCCGATATGCTGATTTGCAATACCATCTATAGTATCAACCACTCGCTTGCGAAATGCTTGCGACGGCTCGCTGCCAGGAATCGCATCCCAATTGCCGCTTTCTCCAGCTATACGCACGATGTCTATTTGCCGCTCCTGCAACGCGGCATAAAGCGCGGCCAGGTCATTTCCATCTTTGGGTATGGGTCGTACTTCGCCCAGCCGGATTTCTTTCAGGTCTTCAACAACGATTGGCGTCAGATGCAACTGTTCGGCAAGAGGCGCCGCGGTTTCCAGGCAGCGCCGCAGAGGACTGCTGTAGATGGCATCGAAACGCGTGTTGCCCAGGCGCTCGGCTAATGCCCGTGCCTGCTCACGTCCTATGCGACTCAGAGGTAGATCATCATATACTCCACTGGGAATAATCTCTTCCGGTCCTGGAATAGCATCGGCGTGACGCACGATAAACAATTCGGCGGCATTAGCCTTCTGAAACAAAAAAGGGTCTTCCATAGATATGTTTGTTTCCTACGATTCTTTATGAGTCAACTGGCGGATGACAGACCGGGCAAGCGAGCGTTTATGCACTTCGTCAGGGCCATCAACGATATGCAGCGTGCGACCGTGCGCCCACATCGACGCCAGCGGGAAATCATCGCTGACTCCTGCACCGCCAAAGAGCTGAATAGCCCGGTCGACGACATCCGTATTGACCTGCGGGGCTACGATCTTAATCATTGCAATCTCGTTCTGAGCCGCCTTTTTGCCCAGGGTATCAATCATCCAGGCCGCCTTGAGCGTTAAGAGGCGCGCTTGCTCGATCTCCAGGTACGATTGCGCAATCCATTCCTGAATCATGCCCTGTTCGGCAAGCGGTTTGCCAAAAGCGACGCGCGTAGTAGCACGCTGGCACATCAACTCTAATGCCCGCTGCGAAACACCTATAGCACGCATACAATGATGAATGCGTCCCGGCCCCAGGCGTGCCTGCGCAATGGCAAAGCCGCTACCCTCTTCACCCAGCAGATTTGTCACCGGTACGCGCACGTTCTCAAAAGCGACTTCGCAGTGGCTTTCATTATCCACGTAGCCCATAACGGGCAGGTTTCGCACAACCGTCACACCGGGCGTATTTTTGGGCACCAGTACCATGCTCTGCTGCCTGTGCCTGTCCGGGTTATTTGGGTCGGTCTTGCCCATGACGATGAATATCTTGCAGCGTTCGCGGGCCGCGCCCGATGTCCACCACTTGCGACCATTCAACACGTATTCATCGCCTTCGCGTTGAATGGTAAGCTGGATGTTCGTGGCATCCGAACTGGCCACATCCGGTTCGGTCATAGCAAAGGCTGAGCGAATCTCGCCATCTAACAAGGGCATCAACCACTGTTGCTTCTGTTCCGGTGTCCCGAACTGGGCCAATATCTCCATATTGCCGGTATCAGGCGCGGCACAATTAAAGACTTCAGAAGCCCATCCAACCCGGCCCATGATCTCAGCAAGGGGCGCATATTCCAGGTTGGTCAGCCCGGCGCCATACTCCTTGTCCGGCAAAAAGAGGTTCCATAACCCCTCGGCCCTTGCCTTTGCTTTCAACTCATCGACGATTTCGGCATGATGATGAGGGTTACCGGAAGCAGCAATCTGGTCGCGGTACACCTGCTCATTCGGGTAAATATAGCGGTTCATGAAATCATTCAGACGTTGTCGTAGCGCATTGACCTTGTCAGAGTAAGCAAAATCCATTGTGATCCTCCAGGTGTAATCAGACATCTTCCGCTTTGACTATATCATATTTACCCGGCTTACCGGTGAAACAAGGCTCATCGTTTTCAGGCGCATTGAGTGATAACGAAAGCGAGGGAATATCTCGTACCCATTGCATGTTATCATAAGTGCATTAGCATTCTTGCCCGCGAAGTGCCACACAGCTTCCTGCTCGCTCATCATTGATTTGCTTTCCCAACTCTTCTCAGTTGGGAATATCTCGCTATTTTCCCCTGTTATAAAGAGTGAATTAGCAATCTCACGTGATGAGTGCTAGACAAAGAGAAAACCATGTGTTATAATCTGGCAATCACAAGGTGAGTCTGCTAAACCCAGACGCGATTATGAAAGTTGCTTGCAAACGAGGTAGCAGGTTAATGATAGGGTGCTTCCCTCAGGTATATCAGACCTTTCAGGTAAGTTTCCCCTTAGCCGATGTGAACGAGTAGGTAAGATTTTCATGATCGTGCTTCTAGAACAAGGAGCATAGAATTACATGAAGTGTGAACGTTGTCAACAAACCCCCGCTCGTGTGCGTGTCGACGAAATCGTCAATGGCCGCCGGGTACAGCATTACCTGTGCCAGCAGTGCGTTGAGGAGTTGATGAGCGCGATGGGGCAGACGGGCGGCCTTGACTCAGGTATGCCTGAGGACGCTCCCTCGCCTTTCGGTTTCGCTTCCAACAACGGCAATCCTGTTTCCGCTGCCGGCGCCAGGAACACGGCAACCGCCCAGCGACAGGCTAACAATAGCAAAACGCCAACTCTAGATCAATATGGACGAGACCTTACGAAAGAGGCGGCGGAGGGCAAGCTTGATCCGGCTGCCGGTCGTCAGCGCGAGCTGAAACGCGTAATCACGGTGCTGGGTCGTCGCCAAAAGAATAATCCTGTACTCATCGGCGAGCCGGGTGTAGGTAAGACAGCCATTGTCGAGGGGCTGGCACGCCGCATTCATGCCGGTGATGTTCCCGCTACGTTGCGCGGTAAGCGTATTGTAACATTGAACATTGGTGGTATGGTTGCAGGTGCCATGTTCCGCGGGCAGTTCGAGCAGCGCATCAAATCAATTCTCGAGGAACTGCGCCAGGCCGATGATGTGATCGTCTTCATAGACGAATTGCACACGGTCGTTGGAGCCGGGGCCGCCGAGGGAGCAGTTGGAGCTGCCGATATGCTGAAACCAGCGCTGGCACGTGGTGAACTGCGCTGTATCGGCGCGACTACGCTCGATGAGTACCGCAAACATATAGAGAAAGATGCCGCCCTGGAGCGCCGTTTCCAGCCAGTGCTGGTTGATGAGCCTTCGGTCGAAGAGGCTATCGAGATGCTGCGCATCGTGCGCCCCAATTACGAACTGCACCACGGCATAGGTATCACCGACGAAGCGATTGAAGCGGCTGTCAAGCTCTCTGATCGCTACATCAATGATCGCTTCCTGCCTGATAAGGCTATCGACGTGATGGACGAAGCTGCTTCAGCCTTACGCCTTGAGGCGACAGAGAAGGGCATTATTAGCCCGATCCTGATCTCCGATCTTGAGAAAGAGCTGGCAGACATCCAGGCTAAGAAGGAAGCCGCTGCAAACGCTGAAGATTACGAGCGCGCGGCTACACTGCGGCAGAAGGAACTGCAGACACAGGCCAAACTGGACAAAGCACGTGCTGAGTCTGGCAATGCTGTGACCCTGCTGGTCACTCCTGAACTGATCGCTCAAGTTGTTGAGAACTGGACAGGCGTACCCGTCAGCCAGATGGTCGAGGGAGAGCGCCAGAACCTGTTGAACCTGGAAGATGACCTGCGCAAGCGTGTGATCGGTCAGGACGAGGCTATCAGTGCTGTTTCCCGCGCTATTCGTCGCTCGCGTGCTGGATTGAAAGATCCAAAACGCCCAATTGGATCGTTCCTGTTCCTTGGTCCTACCGGTGTAGGTAAAACGGAACTGGCGAAAGCCATTGCCGCTGAACTATTCGGCGGTGAGGATAACCTGATCCGCCTGGATATGTCGGAGTACATGGAGCCGCATACGGTCTCGCGTTTGTTCGGTAGCCCTCCTGGCTATGTTGGTCACGACGAGGGTGGTCAATTGACCGAGCAAGTACGCCGCCGCCCGTACAGCGTAATCCTGCTGGACGAGGTCGAGAAGGCCCATCCAGAGGTCTTCAACGCGCTGTTGCAGATTATGGATGATGGTCGTTTGACCGATGGTCAGGGTCGCACGGTAGACTTCAAGAATACCGTGGTGATTATGACCAGTAACGCCGGCAGCGCCGACATGAAGCGCGCCGTTCGCATCGGTTTCTTGCCAACAAAGCCTGAAAACGAGCGCGACGAGCAGCACGAGGTGATCCGGTCGAAGGCGATGGAGGGCCTGAAGCGCATGTTCCGGCCCGAGTTCATCAACCGTATTGACCAGATCGTAGTCTTCCACGCGCTGGGCCGTGAGGAACTGTACCAGATCGTTGATCTGTTGCTGAACCAGGTACGTGCCCGCCTGAGCGAGCAGCATATCGAGTTGGTTGTCAGCGACGAGGTACGAGACCTGCTGTTACGCGAAGGCTTCGACGAAGAGTATGGTGCGCGTCCTCTGCGCCGCACCATCCAGACTTACGTCGATGATGCACTGGCAGATGCATTGCTCGCGGGCGAAATCGCTCCCGGAACGACCGCCCACTTGATGCTACGCGATGGCAAAGTCGTCGTCGAAGGCGAGAAAGTGGCACAGGCCGCGTAATAGAAAAACTGTAATCAAAAAAGCCGCTAGAGAAGACGGTATCTTTAGCGGCTTTTTTTGACGCCAATTGATGAAGCATAAGGCAACCAGTATGCGAAAAATACTATATGGTATAATGTACGCCAATATCAGAAAAGAAGCATTCTGACAAATAGAACAAGAGGTGCCATATGATGGAGTTCAAGACAAAATTGACGGAAGGTGGTCGAATAGTAATTCCAGCAGAATATCGTCAGGCTCTGGGCTTGCATGTGGGAGATGAGCTGATTCTACGCCTGGAAGACGGAGAAGTGCGCATCTTTACCGCGCGTCAGGCAATCAAGCGGGCACAGGAACTGGTACGCCGCTATATCCCTCAATCACGCTCCCTGGCAGATGAACTCATTACCGAACGCCGGCAGGAAGTTGAGCAATGAGTAAATCTGTACTGGATGCTTCAGCACTACTGGCCCTTTTAAAAGACGAACCTGGAAGTGAGGAGGTAATCGATGCCATAACCGGGGGAGCCGCAATCAGCACAATTAACTTTTCCGAAGTGGTGGCAAAACTGAGCGAGGGAGGTATGCCGGAAGACGCGATCCATGAATCACTTGATTCATTAGGTCTGGAAATCGTTCATTTTGACAAAGAACTTGCGTAACTACTCAGGTAGTCTGAAATGAAGGAAGGACAGGATGACCGCGCAACGTGGCCTCCAAAGCAGAAAGCAGATCCACGCCCTGCTTGCGCAACGTCGACAAATAACCGCGGATGCGACAAAAGG